>OGUF01000130.1_pt1 | contig 60019 bp, 56 predicted proteins | sample 1573681 | NCBI WGS metagenome assembly OGUF01 (sample SAMEA2582049, study PRJEB24529) | metagenome | biome: Human gut stool | place: China | collected 2011
GACAGCCAATCTTTTGTTAACCTTAAATCTAATACTATGAAAAACACAGTACAAATATACGGACTTCTGTCGAATTTGCAAATAAAACAAGAAAAAAGAGATGTTTTATAACATTGATTAAATATTTGATTCTTCAATTCTATTTTTATTAAGACTTTCAGCGTTTTGAACACTATATTCCCAATATTTATCACATAATTTCAGATAACTGGTCTCGGCACTTTTGCCTCCTAAAGAAATGGCATACATTTTTGTCTGTTTTGCTTTTGCATGTTCTATGGACTGGGATAGCAGTTTATCGACTGGACGCATCTCAAAATCCGATACGGTGATGATGTCTGCTTCCATATATCCTTCTTCGCTGATCTTTCGCAAAGCATGTGTGATGACTGGTTCCATATCTGTGCCACCATGAAAAGATTGGCTTAGAAAATCGACAAGGCGATCGAAACTACTCCCTAAATCGGTTATTTCAATACACTCGATATCATCGGAGAAGAGGATGACGTAACATTTCCGATGTTGTACTTCTGTCAATTCGGCAATGGCAAGTAGAGTAGATTTTGCGATTCTTTCCCGTTCGCCTGCCATAGAACCGGAAGTGTCCAGGCAAACGATGAAAGGGCCTTCAGCTTCTTCGGAAACTTCATTTCCTACTGTTTTCTTATCATTGATGGTTTGTTTCTCGTGCGATTGATAATCGATGACTTGTAGTCTCTTCTCTATGAAACGCTCGAAAAATATGGGTTGCAGGTTCTTTTCCGCCAGATAACAATATTCCAGAGGGAGAAGACTATTCAAATCGTTTCCTTCGCAAATGCCTGCAATATCACTTCGGGTGGCATGAGATATAATTTGTTCCCGGTGAATACCTGCGGTCATTTTGAAACGTTTCCGGCTACTTTGGTGTTTTTTGCCTAAGATTTCTACCAGTTCGCGGATAACGGGATTTCGTTTGATCGTTTCTTCATATTCTAAAATCTGTTCCGCTATCTGTTTATGATTGCGAAGTAGCCAGACGAGGCGTGAGCCACCGCGTACCGGAAGATTTTTGGCTAATGCCAGTTGAATACGGTAGAAATCCTCACAGAGTTGCTCGATATGTTCCATCTGATAGTTGAACTCATTGTTCGAGAGTAGCGTATGCCACTTGTCGAAAAAAAGAGTCCACAACGCTTTCCATTCTTTGGAACGCGGGCTGATTGCATTAAAACGTTGGAGGTAGTATTTTACGTTGAGGTCTACCAGGTGATATTTCATGGAGAAGGGGTATGCGCTGTTTTTCAGGAATTGAAGAAACTTTGCGTCCGATGCTTCATTCATTTCATGAAAGTATTCCCATTGCGATGCATAACGGGAGTAGAAATCTTGCAGGGAGGGTTGTGTGTGACGAAAATACAGGTGAATGTCCGCATCCAGTTCTTCGGGACGGATAATCAGATTGTGTAGTTGTTCGTCGTACACATCATAGGCTATTCCCTGCAATTTTTCGTAATAAATGTCTTGCAGGTGCTTGAGCCTAATACTCTCTGTTCTCTTGTTCATGGGCATGAGCGATGATGCGAAGTTCGTTCCGGTAGTTCTCTATGATATGTGCAGTTTCCCCTAAGATTCGCTTAATTTTGCTTTTTTGCGATGAACTTAAGAAAAGATGTTCCTTTGTATATGCTGTTTCCCGCTCGAAGATTGTTTTATATTCTACCTCCATTTGATGAAGTAAATCTATCACTTCCTGCAATGTAAATTCGAACGGAGTACTGCCGTCCTGCTGTGTTGGCAAAGGTTTGCAATTATCATAACATAGTAGTGGATACTCCTGATTGTTGACGAAAACAGATCGTTTCCCTTTTCGGAGGGAATAAATATTCTTTTGTGCGATATTCCTGTTCTTTACGAAATCGTAGGCTTTCAGGATTTTGTTGACCGGACGGAATTTATCCTGTTGGATATAAAACAACCGGTTGCTGTCTTTCCTCAAAGACTGGTAATCCGAAGCAAAGATGAGTAAATTTCCGGCAATGTGGTAACCTTCTATGCGATGATAGAAGGTATCTACGACCTGGATTCCCGGATCGCTAAGTTCCCGTAGGCTGTGTTCGGACTTCATGTTTTCTTTCAATGTATCCAGTTTCTGTTCCAGTCGTTTTTCTCCCAATAAATATGTATTGATTCCCCGTGCAATCGACTGTTCCACTATGTTTTCGATGATGGGGAGCTGCGAAACTTCATCCCACAGACAGGCACTCATCAGCAAGCAGTCGGAGAAGTGAATTCCCGGAGATTCGTTCAGATAGGCCGAGGTGCGGAGCAGACCTACTATTTTTTTCCAACGGCGGTCGGATATATAGATCGGAGGGGTGTTTTCATCCCGCCCTGTATTATATTGTTCGATTTCTCGTTTGATATTGTGAATCAGCTCGAAGATGGTATAGTGGATACCTACTTTCTCACTTTCAGCTTGTATTTGATTGTATAATTCATCGTCTACCTGGAGTTTTGCCGGGATTTCAGGTTCTACTTCCCGTGTAGAAGAAATCATCTGGTCGAAAGCATATTCCTGTTCAATGCATCCGACAAACTGGCGGATCAGGAAACGGTCGTATAGGGCTTCCAGTCCTTCACCTTTTGCGGGTAGTTCGTTGGACGCGGCAATCAGCGCTTTCAGAGGAACACGCACCGTAAATTGTCCGTTGCGATATATCTTTTCATTGATTACTGTCAAAAGAGAATTTTGGATAGCAGGACCGGCTTTCTATATTTCATCCAGGAAGACAATCGATGCTGTCGGCAGGTATCCTTTTGTAATACGTTCGTATGTATCTTCATCTTTCAATTTTGAGATGGAGACGGGGCCGAATATTTCATCCGGTGTACTGAAACGAGACATCAGATATTCAAAAGCATCCGCATCTTTAAAAGCCAGTTTGAGCCTGCGCGCCACTAAGCTCTTGGCTACTCCCGGAGGGCCCAATAGAAAGATACTTTCACCTGCCATGGCAGATAATAGGGAGAGTGCGATGGTATGTTCTTTTTCGAATACTCCCTCATTGAGGGATTTCAGCAGTTGGGTGATATGGGATTTGATTGACTTCATGCGACAGATGATTTCATGTGTTGTTAGCAGGAGGCAAAGATACAAGAATTCTTTGAAATAGACTTCATTGGGGGGATTTACCCCTAGATTTAGGCAATTTCCTCCCGATAAGTAGGAGTTTTCAGTTTCATAAGGAAAATTCATTCTCTACTTTTGTTCTATCGAAAGATAAATGATAGATAATAATTAGAGAACCGTTAAAAATAAAGGAATATGAAAACGAACACATTTAAATACTTCGGTTTGGCTTTGATGGCTATATTGATGGTAAGTTTTACCTCTTGCGAAGTGGAAATAGACAGTTTCTATGATGATGATAATAATGGTGCAGGATACTATAATCGTTCGGCTGATTTGTGTAGCCGTACCTGGGTTAGTTTCTACCGGGACATGGACGGTAACTATTGCCGTCAGGAACTGGATTTCTTTTTAGATCGTACGGGAATTGACTATATACGGGTGGAATATCCTAACGGGACAGTAGAGCAGTATGAATATAATTTCCGTTGGAACTGGGAGAATTATGCGCAGACTTCCATTCGTATGTCATACGGACCGAATGATGTTTCATACCTGGATGATGTGTACATCGGTGGAAACAGGTTAAGCGGTTATCTGGACGGACGAAATAACTTTGTGGAGTTTCAGGGGAAATGATGAAAGATAAAACGGAAAGAAACAGAGGGAAAAAGATCGTTTGAGGGATAACAAGATGCAGGTGAAAAGAGAAGGATAAGATAGTTAAGATAGAAATAGGATAGTTATTAGGAACAAAATAATAGGTAACGGAGTAAAAGGGTAATCAATAAGATTTCAGGATATATGATTCAGGGTATAAATAGGGCGCGAAATGAAAGCTTAAAAGTTTTGAACCGGACTAAATAGTTTTTATCTTTGCGCCCTATTAGTTTTTATATACATGGAGTGGTTATATAGTCTATTTCTCGAACATTCTGCCTTACAGGCTGTTGTGGTACTTTCATTGATTTCTGCCATTGGTCTGGGCTTGGGAAGAGTGCATTTCTGGGGAGTTTCCCTGGGAGTCACTTTTGTTTTTTTTGCAGGCATCCTCGCCGGCCATCTCGGGCTTTCGGTCGATCCGCAGATGTTGAACTACGCAGAAAGTTTCGGACTGGTCATTTTCGTTTATTCTCTCGGTTTGCAAGTCGGTCCCGGTTTCTTTAGCTCTTTCCGCAAAGGAGGGGTGACATTGAATATGCTGGCATTGGGAGTTGTTCTGTTGGGAACATTGTTGACGGTGGTGGCCAGTTATGCGACAGGTGTCTCTCTTCCTGATATGGTTGGTATCCTTTGTGGAGCAACGACGAATACTCCGGCGTTGGGAGCTGCACAACAAACATTGAAACAGATGGGAATGGACAGCAGTACTCCTGCTTTAGGATGTGCGGTAGCCTATCCGATGGGGGTAGTTGGTGTAATCCTTGCCGTTTTATTAATTCGCAAAGTGCTGGTTCGCAAAGAAGACTTGGAGATAAAAGAGAAAGACGATGCGAACAAAACCTACATTGCAGCGTTTCAAGTACACAATCCTGCTATTTTCAATAAAAGCATCAAGGATATAGCTCGCATGAGTTACCCGAAGTTTGTCATCTCCCGCTTATGGCGTGACGGACATGTAAGTATTCCGACTTCTGACAAGATATTGAAGGAAGGTGACCGTTTGCTGGTGGTAACTGCGGAGAAAGATGCTTTGGCCTTGACCGTGCTTTTTGGTGAACAGGAAAATACGGATTGGAATAAAGAGGACATTGACTGGAATGCGATTGATAGTGAATTGATTTCGCAACGTATTGTCGTTACCCGCCCTGAACTGAATGGTAAGAAACTCGGTTCACTCCGGTTGAGAAATCATTATGGGATTAACATCAGTCGCGTTTACCGGTCGGGTGTGCAGTTGCTTGCTACTCCGGGATTGGTACTTCAATTAGGAGACCGCCTGACGGTAGTGGGAGAGGCTGCTGCTATTCAGAATGTGGAGAAAGTACTTGGAAATGCTGTAAAAAGTTTGAAAGAACCCAATCTGGTTGTTGTGTTTATCGGCATCGTACTCGGTTTGGCATTGGGGGCGATTCCTTTCTCTTTTCCGGGTGTCAGTACTCCTGTGAAGCTGGGATTAGCGGGTGGACCGATTATCGTTGGTATCCTTCTGGGAACTTTTGGACCACGGATACACATGATTACTTATACCACCCGTAGTGCGAATCTGATGCTGCGTGCCTTGGGACTTTCCATGTACCTTGCTTGTCTGGGACTGGATGCCGGAGCTCATTTTTTTGACACCGTATTCCGTCCGGAAGGTTTGTTATGGATTGCTTTAGGGGCCGGATTGACTATTGTTCCAACCGTACTAGTCGGGTTTGTGGCTTTCAAGATGATGAAGATTGATTTCGGTACTGTATCTGGCATGTTGTGCGGAAGTATGGCAAATCCGATGGCACTGAACTATGTAAACGATACAATTCCCGGCGACAACCCATCCGTGGCCTATGCGACCGTTTATCCGCTGTGTATGTTTCTGCGGGTAATTATCGCTCAAGTGTTGTTAATGTTCTTGTTGAATTGAGAAATAATTGTAAATAGTAAAATAGTAAATAGAATGACTGTTCAAAGTAACATAACTCCTGAAAGCATTGTGAATGATCTCCGTTACCTGCAACTGCTTTCCCGAAGTTTTCCTACCATTGCTGATGCTAGTACGGAAATAATCAACTTAGAGGCTATCTTAAATCTACCTAAAGGGACGGAACATTTCCTGACTGATATTCATGGAGAATATGAAGCTTTTCAGCATGTACTGAAAAATGCTTCCGGTGCGGTAAAACGTAAAGTAAATGAAATATTCGGCAACACTCTTCGTGAAGCTGAAAAGAAAGAAATCTGTACTTTGATTTACTATCCCGAAGAGAAACTGCAATTGGTGAAGGCCCGTGAAAAGGATCTGGATGATTGGTATCTGATTACGCTGAACCAATTGGTGAAGGTCTGTCAGAACGTGTCTTCCAAATATACTCGTTCGAAGGTTCGTAAATCACTGCCTGCCGAATTCTCTTATATCATTCAGGAGTTATTGCACGAATCGTCTATCGAACCGAATAAGCATGCTTATATTAATGTAATTATCAGCACAATTATCACTACGAAGCGTGCCGACGATTTCATTATCGCTATGTGTAATCTGATTCAGCGCTTGACTATTGATTCTCTTCATATCGTAGGTGATATTTACGACCGTGGTCCTGGTGCGCATATCATTATGGATACATTGTGTAATTACCACAATTTCGATATTCAATGGGGAAATCATGATATTCTCTGGATGGGAGCAGCTTCCGGTAATGATAGTTGTATCGCTAACGTGATACGTATGTCTATGCGCTATGGTAATCTGGGGACACTTGAAGACGGATACGGAATCAATTTGCTTCCATTGGCTACTTTTGCAATGGATACGTATGCCGATGATCCTTGCACGATTTTCATGCCGAAAATGAACTTTGCCGATGCTCATTATAATGAGAAGACTTTGCGTTTGATTACTCAAATGCATAAAGCCATTACCATTATCCAGTTTAAGCTGGAAGCTGAAATCATCGACCGCCGTCCGGAATTCGGAATGGCTAATCGTAAACTTCTGGAGAAGATTGATTTTGAACGCGGCGTCTTTGTATATGAAGGAAAAGAATATGCTTTGCGCGATACCAACTTCCCGACTGTAGACCCGGCAAATCCTTACCGATTGACTGAAGAAGAACGTGAATTGGTAGAAAAGATTCATTATTCATTTATGAATAGTGAGAAATTGAAGAAGCACATGCGTTGTCTGTTTACCTATGGCGGCATGTATCTGGTTTCAAACTCGAATCTTCTTTATCATGCTTCTGTTCCTCTGAATGAGGATGGCAGCTTTAAACATGTCAAAATACGTGGTAAGGAATACTGGGGACATAAATTGCTGGATAAAGCCGATCAATTGATCCGTACCGCTTATTTCGATGAAGAAGGAGAGGAGGATAAGGAATTTGCTATGGATTATATCTGGTATATGTGGTGTGGCCCGGAAGCTCCTTTGTTTGATAAAGATAAGATGGCGACTTTTGAGCGTTATTTTGTAGAAGATAAAGAGTTGCATAAAGAAAAGAAAGGCTATTATTACACATTGCGTAACCGGGAAGATATTTGTGACCAGATTTTGACAGAGTTTGGAGCTTCAGGGCCTCATTCGCATATTATCAACGGTCATGTGCCTGTGAAAACGATTCAGGGGGAACAACCTATGAAAGCCAATGGCAAGCTTTTCGTTATTGATGGCGGTTTTTCAAAAGCTTATCAGCCGGAAACGGGAATTGCGGGGTATACGCTTGTTTATCATTCTCATGGTATGCAACTCGTACAGCACGAACCATTCCAGTCTCGTCAGAAAGCCATTGAAGAGGGGCTTGATATCAAATCGACCAACTTCGTTCTCGAATTTAATTCGCAACGAATGATGGTGAAAGATACCGATAAGGGAAAAGAACTAGTGACTCAAATACAGGATTTGAAGAAACTGCTTGTTGCTTATCGTACTGGTCTGATAAAAGAAAAAGTGTGATAGATTGAAATGATAAGGGCTTAAAACCATCATTTATCATTTGATAGTTTTAGTAATGCTTAAAATATAGTGTCTTTATTTACTTGATACATAAGGAAAAGTGCAATTCATTATTAATATTGAATTGCACTTTTATTATTAATGCCCGTTATATTCCATACTATACATATCAAAGCCTTTGGCCCAATAGTCTCTTTGGATTTCTTTCAGTGTGAATCCTTGCTTTTCGTAGAATTTATAGGCTAATTGTGAAGTTCTAACGGTTATTTTTTGAATACCATCAATGGACTTTAATATTTCAATTCTATATTTTAATAATTGTGCTCCTAACGATTTGCCTTGGTACTGGGGATGTATGATATCCCAACTTATTTTTCCGCTGGCTTTATCCTTTGTAAAATTTATTCCGCCACAGCCTACAACCTTCTTGTTGAGTAATAGAACAAAATAAAGTTCACGTTCGCTATCCAGATAGTTACTAAAATCAGCTTCTTCTTTCGGTGCAAAATATGCAGGCGTGTTCTGTCTGATTAAATCTATTACAGCATTCTTATCTGTTGGCTGGTATTCTCTAATTGTAGTTATGTTCATCTCAACGTTCATTGTAATTTTATTTAGAAAAGAACAATGCCTGCTTCTATAATCGCTCCTTTATCGTAATTGCTTGATTTATTATAGAATCTGGTTAGCCCATAACCGCCTGTTGCAAAGATACCGAACTTTCTGGTAAATTGATATTCCAGATTGGCACGTGCCTGCAATGCATATAAACGTTTTGGAATCACCTCGTCTTTGTTATCGAAAGCCTCGATATGCTGGTAGCCAAGGTCTCCGCTGATGGATAAGCCTTTGTAAAGAGTGAAGGACAAGCCGGCACGATAGGATGCACTTGCCGAAAACTTATCATTCAATCCCTGATACATGGAGCCGATTCCCAGAATGGTATAAAACAATTGGTTCTTGAAGCGTACACCTATATTGGCAGGCGTAGCATTTCCACCATACACCATCATTTGCACTCTTGTATCAGGATTCGCATTAACCAATCCGAGTTGGAATCCCTTCATATCTTCCTTGTAATAATTGACAAGGCCAATTTGAAGCCCGCGGGCCTGCGTTGCATAATTACATAATGCTATTTGCACCCCATTCAGTTTCGATGCGGTTATATTGGCAATTCCTGCCATCTGCAAGCCGTTCATGTGTTCGCCTACTACATTCAAAAGCCCGGAAGCCATCAAGCCACCGAAGCTCTGCCCTGTAATATTTGCCGCTCCGGAAAAGTGTAGCCCCGAAGCCATATTGCCCGTCACATTCATGAAACCGCTAATCATTAACCCCGAGGTATTATCTCCTCCGATACTGGTTAAACCGGATATGATTACTCCTTGTGTTCTGTCGCCAGTGATATTTACTAGTCCGGCAGCAGAAAGCCCTACGGTGTTGTTGCCGCTGATATTACTGATACCGGCTAGCTGGACACCCCTCATTGTTCCACCTGCCAGATTGGCTAATCCGGTGATCTGTACTCCGTTCATGTCACCATGTACCACACTTCCCAATGCATTGATACCCACACCGTTCAAGCGATTCATTGTAGACAGGAGACCGATGTTCACATAAGTCGTCTGTGTGCTGTCATGCGGTTGCGTACAAATATCTTTCCAGATAGATATATTAATACCTGCACTCTTGTTCTGTGCCGGTAAACAAACGGCAGCCATTAGTATAGCTGCCGTGAATATTGTTTTTTTTATCTTCATTCCTTTCTCTTTTTCGGTTTAAGTTATATCTATATGCAGCTAACTTTATATTAGCCTTTTGCTTCCTGATATAAATAACGTTTGATACTCTTCTTCGGTGTCTTTTCGAATTCTTCCGGATAGATTTTCATCTTCGATATTTGGCTGTAAGCCGGTAGCGTATCATTCAGTGCCACACGGTTTTCTTCCATTATTTGCTCGATGTCTTCATTCTTCAGGCCATGAGCGAAAGCGTCATCAAAATCAGGATAAACAAGTCCGACAAGTTTTTCGTTTTGCTGAACGATAATACTTTCAGCCACGTATGGCAGGTTGTTCAATTTATCTTCAATTTCTTCCGGGTAGATATTCTGTCCGCTAGCACTCAATAACAGGTTCTTGCTGCGTCCTTTGATCGTAACATTTCCTTCAGCATCCATCAAAGCCAGGTCACCTGTATGCAGCCATCCGTCTTTGTCGATAACTTCTTGGGTAGCTTCTTCGTTTTTGTAATATCCCAACATCACATTTGGACCCTTACATACGATTTCGCCAACAATGTTCTCGGGATCAGATGACAACACTTTCACATCCATACGTGGTACAGCTTTTCCGCATGAACCCGGCTTGAATCTTCTCCAATCCTCGTAACAGATAATCGGACCACATTCCGTCATTCCATATCCTACTGTATAAGGGAAATCAATCATTTTCAAGAACTGTTCTACTTCCTGATTGAAAGCAGCACCTCCTACAATAACAGCTTTGAAGTTTCCGCCAAATGCTTTAATCATTTCTTCGCGTACCGTTGCTTTTATCTTGTCGTTGATGATAGGCACTTTTAGTAAGATCTTCATTGCAGGAGTTTCCAATTTCGGAAGCACGCTCTTCTTGATGATTTTTTCGATGATAAGCGGTACGGCAACAATCAGATTAGGTTTCACCTCTTCGAAAGCCTGGAAAATGATTTTCGGACTCGGCATGCGAGTAAGGAAGTAGATGTGGCAACCCACGGAGAACTCATAAAGGAATTCGAAAGCCAGTCCGTACATGTGTGCCATAGGGAGCATGGATACGATCTTATCTCCGGCTTGCAGGTCTAATACTTCAAAAGCAAATTTGGTATTCGACCACAGACTGCGATAGGGGAGCATTACTCCTTTCGAGTAACTTGTTGTTCCTGAAGTATAATTGATAACAGCCAGTTCTTCCGGTTCATCCTTATGATAAGCGATATGCTCTGTGCGGAAATTCTTCGGATATTTTTTGCCGAACATTTCGTTCAGGTGTTCGCGTGCATAAGTCAGTCGTTCGCTGCGTGACACTAGCAGGGTGAAGTCGTTCATCATCAGGATACCCTCCAGTAGCGGCATTGCCGACTCATTCAGGTTTTCCCATACCATATCTCCTACAAGCAGTAATTTTGCTTCGGAATGGTTGACGATGTTATGTATATTGTCCGCTTTAAATTCATGGAGAATGGGTACAACAACTGCCCCATACGTCAGTGTAGCAAGAAAAGTGACTCCCCAATGAGAGCTGTTTCTTCCGCAAACAGCAATCTTATCTCCTTTGCGGATTCCACTTTCTTCAAAAATGATATGGAGTTTTTCGATCTTGCGAGCTACGTCTTTATACTGTAAAGTTGCACCTTTATAATCGGTCAGGGCATCCAGGTCCCAATTATTTTTGATACTATTCTCAATGTAGGCTATAAAACTTTGTTCCATTGTTTTGCACATTTGGTATTAATTTGTGCAAATATAGCAATTATATTAAGAATGAAGAATTAAGAGGGAAGAATTTTTGGAAATGGGGGAAGGGCGATGTAGTGAGATTGCGACAGGCTGGTAGGAGGAAAGATTATGCTTATAGCTAATTTCATTATGCTATAACCAAAAATCATTATGCTATAATCAAAAAAAAATATGCTATAAGCAAAAATAATTCTGCTCATAGCATATTGATTGATTCTTTAAATTCTTATTTCAAGTACCATTCGTACATTCTTTGTACGCCTTCCTCGATTTCAATTTTATGGTGCCACCCCAAAGAGTGCAGTTTCGAAGGATCGGTCAGCTTGCGCATAGTGCCGTCCGGTTTGCTGCTGTCGAAGGTCAGTTTTCCTTGATACCCTACAGTTTCTACAATACGTTCGGCCAGCTGACGGATGGTGATTTCCTTACCGGTGCCGATGTTGATATGGCAGTTGCGGATATCTTTGCTGCCTTCTTTATAGGTATCTTTGAAGTCTACGTGCTCCATTACGAAGACGCTGGCATCTGCCATTTCTTCGCTCCAAAGGAACTCGCGGAGTGGAGTACCTGTCCCCCAAAGAGTGACTTCTGTTTCGCTGATTCCGTATTTTTGCAGAATAGCCAGGATTTCTTCTTTCGGACTGTCGCCATTTACACCTTCCACCGGACGCAGATTCATATCTTTGCGTACAGCTTCCCAGTTTCCTTCTTTCAGACAGTGTGCCAGATGAATCTTTCGGATCATGGCAGGCAGTACATGACTGCGTTCCAAGTCGAAATTATCATTCGGTCCGTAAAGATTTGTCGGCATCACAGCGATGTAGTTCGTTCCATATTGCAGGTTGAAGCTCTCGCACATTTTCAGTCCGGCAATTTTGGCGATTGCATACGGCTCGTTGGTATATTCTAACGGTGAAGTAAGCAATACATCTTCTTTCATCGGCTGTTCGGCATCGCGTGGATAAATACACGTACTGCCGAGGAAGAGCAACTTTCTCACGTTGTGACGGAAACTCTCTCCGATAATATTCTGTTGAATCTGCAGATTCTTATAGATAAAGTCGGCACGGTAGATGCTGTTCGCCATGATACCACCCACAAAGGCAGCAGCAAGGAATACATATTCCGGTTGTTCTTCATCGAAAAAATTACGGACAGCCGTGCCATCCAGCAGATCAAGCTCTTTGTGAGTGCGGCCTACCAGATTGGTGTATCCTTTATCCTGCAAATTCTTCCAGATAGCAGATCCCACAAGTCCGCGGTGTCCTGCTACATATATCTTTGCATTCTTTTCCATTCTATTAGTAAAGCAAGTTTTAATGTTTGGTAGCAATCATTCGTCTCACTTTCTCCATATCGTGGCGAACCATGATACTTACCAGTTCTTCGAATGATGTTTTACGTGGATCCCAGCCCAACAGTGTTTTAGCTTTAGTCGGGTCGCCCAGCAATTGTTCTACTTCCGATGGACGGAAATACTTCGGATCAACTTCTACCAGAGATTTTCCGGTAGCTACGTCGATACCTTTTTCATTTACGCCTTCACCTTCCCAACGAAGTTCGATACCTGCTTCTTTGAATGCTAAGGTTGCGAATTCGCGCACCGTGTGCATTTCTCCGGTAGCAATAACGAAATCTTCGGGAACATCATGTTGCAGGATCAGCCACATACATTCGATGTAATCCTTGGCATATCCCCAGTCGCGAAGAGAATCCAGATTACCCAGGTACAGTTTGTCCTGTTCGCCCTGTGCGATACGTGCGGCAGCAAGCGAAATTTTACGTGTAACGAACGTCTCACCACGGCGTTCGCTCTCGTGATTGAACAAAATACCGTTTACAGCAAACATACCATAGCTTTCGCGGTAGTTTTTAGTAATCCAGAAACCATATTGTTTGGCTACCCCATACGGAGAACGGGGATAGAATGGAGTTGTCTCTTTTTGTGGAACTTCCTGCACCTTACCGAACAATTCGGAAGTAGAAGCCTGATAGATGCGGGTTTTCTTTTCCAGTCCCAGGATGCGTACAGCTTCGAGCATACGCAACGTGCCGATAGCATCTGCTTCGGCAGTGTATTCCGGAACGTCGAACGAAACCTTCACGTGGCTTTGAGCTGCGAGATTGTAGATTTCATCCGGTTGCACCTGTTGAATAATACGAATTAACGAACTAGAATCTGTCATATCCCCATAATGCAGATTAATCGTACGTTTCTGTTTCATGTCGCGCACCCACTCGTCAAAATACAAATGTTCAATACGTCCTGTATTGAACGAAGAAGAACGACGGAGTATACCGTGTACTTCGTAACCTTTTTGCAATAGAAATTCGGCAAGATAAGAACCATCTTGCCCGGTGATGCCTGAAATTAGGGCTTTTTTCATACGCTAATTATTTATATAATTGAAAATGTGGGTGCAAATGTCGGCATTTTTTGTGACCCAGCCAAGTGACTTTCCAATTATTTTTCAGCACAGTCATTCAGCACGGTTTTTTCCCATTATTTTGTCGATAATCAAAGCGATAGCTCCGTCTCCCGTTACATTGCAGGCAGTACCGAAACTATCCATGGCGATGTAAAGCGCAATCATCAAAGCTTGTGCCGATTCGTCGAAACCGAGCATGGATTGCAGAATCCCCAGGGAAGCCATGATTGCTCCACCCGGAACTCCCGGAGCAGCTACCATAGTGATACCCAGCATAAAGATAAACCCGGCAAACAGGGGGAAGTCGAACGGCATTCCCTGCATCATCATCAATGCCAGTGCGCAGGCTACAATTTTCAGTGTACTGCCCGATAGATGGATGGTGGCACATAGCGGAATCACAAATCCGGCTACTTCAGCAGATACTCCGTTCTTTTTGGTCTGTTCCAGTGTCACGGGAATGGTGGCTGCAGATGATTGTGTACCCAATGCCGTGAAGTAAGCGGGCAGCATTTTGCTAAGCAATTTGAATGGATTTCTATGCACAAACAATGCCGCAATGGAATACTGAAAAACCAACAGGAAAATATGAAGAACGAAGATGACTCCGATAATTTTAATAAACACCATCAGGATAGAATATACTTGTCCCGAATGTGTCATGTTGAGGAATATGCCGAAGATATAAAGCGGTAGCAACGGTAGAATGACGGCACTTATCATTCGTACGATAATTTCCTGAAAATCACGTGCCACATTTTTCAATGCGTCGCTGTTGAGTGACGCCAGTCCTAACCCCAGTGTGAAAGCTAAAACCAGAGCTGTCATTACGTTCATCAGTGGCGGAATGGAGACGGAGAAGTAGGGGAGGATTCCCTGCGCTTCGCTTACTTCTTCAAGTGGTGCACCCGGTTCGATGAGCGAAGGAAATACTGTGACTCCTGTGAAGTAGGAGAGAAAGCCTGAAAAAAGAGTAGCGAAGTAGGCGATCAAAGCTGTCACGAGTAGCATTTTTCCTGCGCCTTTTCCGATGTCGGCAATAGCCACAGTAACCAGTCCGACGATAATTAATGGGATAGAGAAATTAAGAAATTCACTGAAAATGCCATTGAACGTAACAAATATTCGCACTAGCGGAGCCGGGAAAACTGTGCCGATGGCAATACCCAAAATGATGGCGATAACGATGCGTGCCAACAAACCGATTTTGATCTTCTTCATCCTTGATTTTATTTGTAGACCACAAAAATAATATTTTAATCTAAAATATTGCGAACAAATGTGCATTTCAAATGTTACTAAGATAAAGAATATTCAAAATATACAAGTTATGGCAAATCAGAATAAAACAGATATCGGACTTATCGGCTTGGCTGTGATGGGCGAGAATCTTGCTTTAAACATGGAGAGTAAGGGATGGCACGTGTCGGTTTATAACCGTACTGTTCCCGGAGTAGAGGAGGGGGTGGTAGAACGCTTCCTGAATGGTCGTGCAAAAGGTAAAAACATCGAAGGATTCACAGATATAAAGGCATTTGTAGATTCGATAGCTATTCCCCGTAAGATTATGATGATGGTTCGTGCCGGAAGTCCGGTTGACGAACTGATGGATCAGCTTTTCCCGTTGCTTTCACCGGGAGATATCCTTATTGATGGCGGTAATTCTAATTACGAAGATACGAACCGTCGTGTCCAACTGGCGGAATCAAAGGGATTTCTTTTCGTCGGTAGCGGTGTGTCCGGTGGTGAAGAGGGAGCCTTGAATGGAGCTTCTATCATGCCCGGTGGTTCGGAAAAAGCATGGCCGGAAGTGAAACCGATTCTTCAAAGTATTGCGGCAAAAGCACCGGACGGCACTCCTTGTTGTCAATGGGTGGGTCCTGCCGGCTCCGGTCATTTTGTGAAGATGATTCACAACGGTATCGAATATGGTGATATGCAGCTGATTGCCGAAGCCTATTGGGTGATGAAAAAGCTGCTTGATCTGACCAATGAGGAAATGGCTGATGTCTTTGCCCGTTGGAACGAAGGCAAACTTCGCAGTTATCTGATCGAAATCACCGCCAACATTCTGCGGCATAAAGACAAATCCGGAGGTTATCTCATTGATAAAATCCTGGATGCAGCCGGACAGAAAGGAACCGGAAAATGGTCGGTTATCAATGCGATGGAACTCGGTATGCCGTTAGGGCTAATTGCCACAGCGGTATTCGAACGAAGCCTTTCTTCACAGAAAGACTTGCGTCACCTGGCTTCCAAGCAATTCCAGTGTCAACATACACAACCTATATATAATAAGGCGGAACTCGTAAAGAATATCTTTTCTGCTCTTTATGCTTCCAAACTCGTCTCTTATGCCCAGGGATTCGCCGTGTTGCAACGTGCTTCCGACGCTTTCGGCTGGCATCTCGACCTGGCTTCCATTGCGCGTATGTGGCGTGGGGGATGCATCATCCGCAGTATATTCCTGAACGATATTGCAGCTGCCTTCGAAGCCACCGACAAGCCTAAACACTTGTTGTTGGCTCCTTATTTTAAAGAAGAAATGAAGACATTGCTTCCCGGATGGAAGAGCCTGGTGGCGGAATCCATGAAAGAAGAACTTCCCGTTCCTGCTTTCTCCTCTGCCCTCAACTATTTCTATTCGCTCACTTCTGCCGATCTGCCCGCCAACCTTGTACAGGCACAACGTGATTATTTCGGTGCGCACACTTTTGAGCGTAAGGATGAGTTGCGCGGACAGTTCTTTCACGAGAACTGGACAGGCCACGGAGGAGATACGAAATCGGGCACCTATAATGTTTGAGTAAACCTATAATTCATATTTAGAAATTAATAAAGTGGATAAATTTGCAATGATAATTTTCGGTGCGTCAGGTGATTTGACCAAGCGTAAGCTGATGCCTGCCCTTTACTCCCTCTACCGTGAAAAACGGTTGACCGGAGAGTTTTCCATATTGGGTATCGGGCGTACGGTCTATTCTGACGATAACTACCGTTCCTATATATTAGAAGAACTACAACAGTTTGTCAAGTCTGAAGAACAGGACACAGCTCTTATGGCTTCATTTGTCTCCCATCTCTACTATTTACCGATGGACCCGGCAAAAGAAGAAGGTTACCCGCAACTCCGCCAACGTCTGGTTGAATTGACTAATGAGGTAGATCCGGACAATCTGCTGTTCTATCTTGCCACTCCGCCATCACTTTACGGAGTAGTGCCCCTCTATTTGAAAGCTGCCGGACTTAACACTCCCCACTCGCGCATCATCGTTGAGAAACCTTTCGGCTATGATCTCGAGTCGGCACTTGAACTGAATAAAACGTATGCCTCTGTTTTCAATGAGCATCAAATTTACCGTATCGACCATTTTCTCGGTAAGGAAACGGCCCAGAATGTACTGGCTTTCCGTTTTGCCAACGGTATCTTCGAACCTCTCTGGAATCGTAACTATATTGACTACGTAGAAATTACAGCCGTAGAAAATCTGGGTATCGAGCAACGAGGCGGGTTCTATGAAACGGCAGGTGCGCTACGGGATATGGTGCAGAATCATCTGATACAGCTCGTGGCCCTTACGGCTATGGAACCGCCTGCTGTTTTCAATGCAGACAATTTCCGTAATGAAGTGGTGAAGGTCTACGAATCTCTTACTCCATTGAATGATATCGATTTGAATGAACATATTGTTCGCGGACAATATACAGCCTCCGGTAGTAAAAAAGGATACCGTGAAGAAAAAGGAGTGGCTCCCGATTCGCGCACGGAAACTTATATTGCCATGAAACTGGGCATTAGTAACTGGCGCTGGAGTGGCGTTCCGTTCTACATTCGTACAGGTAAACAAATGCCGACGAAAGTAACGGAAATCGTTGTGCATTTCCGGGAAACACCTCACCAGATGTTTCATTGTGCTAGTGGCAACTGTCCACGGGCTAATAAATTGATCCTTCGTTTGCAACCGAATGAAGGAATTGTGCTCAAAATCGGAATGAAAGTCCCCGGTGCAGGTTTCGAAGTCCGCCAAGTGACGATGGATTTCAGTTATGCACAGTTGGGCGGTGTGCCTAGTGGTGACGCTTATGCCCGTCTGATAGATGATTGTATCCAGGGCGATCCGACTTTATTTACTCGAAGTGATGCAGTAGAAGCCTCATGGAAATTCTTCGATCCGGTGCTCCGCTATTGGAAAGATAACCCCGATGCGCCTCTTTACGGTTATCCCGCAGGTACGTGGGGACCTTTGGAAAGTGAAGCAATGATGCACGAACATGGGGCTGACTGGACGAATCCTTGTAAGAATTTGACAAATACAGATCAATATTGTGAATTATGAAACTATCAGTTTTTTCCTCATCAATTGAAACTTCACGAGCATTGATACTCCGCCTGGTGGAAATCATGAATGAAGAGCCGGACAGAGTGTTCAATATCGCAGTTAGTGGTGGTAATACCCCTGCTCTGATGTTCGATTTATGGGCGAATGAATATATGGAAATTACCCCTTGGGACCGTATGCGGATTTATTGGGTGGATGAACGTTGTGTGCCTCCCGATGATTCGGACAGTAATTACGGAATGATGCGCAACCTTCTTTTGGGTATCACTCCTATTCTCTATGAGAATGTATTCCGTATCCGTGGAGAGGCAAAGCCTGCGAAAGAGGCGGTTCGTTATTCGGAGTTAGTCCGGCAGCAAGTGCCGTTTAAGCGTGGTTGGCCCGAATTCGATATTATACTGTTGGGAGCCGGAGATGACGGACACACTTCTTCGATCTTTCCCGGGCAAGAAGATTTGCTGACTTCAAACTCTATTTATGTGGTCAGTGCACATCCCCGTAACGGGCAGAAGCGTATCGCAATGACGGGATACCCCATTCAGAATGCCCGCTATGTCATTTTCCTGATTACCGGAAAAAATAAAGCCGATGTAGTAGAAGAAATCTGTAATTCGGGAGACACTGGTCCCGCAGCCTATGTGGCTCATCATGCGCAAAATGTAGAACTGTTTATGGATAAAGGGGCTGCCGCATATATTGAAGATCCTAATAAAAAGATGAGTTAGAACAGAACTATTTCATTGACGAAACTAATAGAAAAAAAAGAAAAATATGAATCCTTATCAACATTCATTTGATGGTAATATCCCACAAGACGTAGCGGGGAAACAAGGCGAAAATGTTATTTTTATTGTTTATACTTTAAAAGATTCGCCTGAAACTCTTGACAAAGTAAAAGATGTGTGTGCCAATTTCTCGGCCCTGATTCGCAGTATGCGTAACCGTTTTCCTGATATGATGTTCAGTTGTACCATGGGATTTGGAGCCGATGCCTGGAACCGTCTTTTCCCGGAACAGGGAAAACCCAAAGAACTGAAAACTTTCGAAGAGATAAAAGGCGAGAAGCATACGGCAGTTTCTACTCCGGGCGACTTATTGTTTCATATCCGTGCAAAACAGATGGGATTATGTTTTGAGTTTGCATCTATCATCGATGAGAAACTTCAAGGCGTGGTTGAACCTGTCGACGAAACTCACGGTTTCAGATATATGGATGGCAAGGCCATTATCGGCTTTGTGGATGGAACGGAGAATCCGGCGGTTGATGAAAATCCCTATCATTTTGCAGTTGTAGGAGAGGAAGATGCTGATTTTGCAGGAGGCAGCTATGTCTTTGTGCAGAAGTATATTCACGATATGGTTGCGTGGAACTCCTTACCTGTGGAAGAACAGGAGAAAGTGATCGGGCGTCGTAAGTTTAACGATGTCGAACTGTCTGACGAGGAGAAACCTCAAAATGCGCATAATGCCGTCACTAATATTGGTGATGACCTGAAAATAGTGCGTGCCAATATGCCGTTCGCCAATACGTCTAAGGGAGAATATGGTACTTACTTCATCGGCTATGCAAGTACGTTCACTACTACCCGGCAGATGTTGGAAAGTATGTTTATTGGCAATCCGGTAGGCAATACCGACCGTTTACTGGACTTTAGTACAGCAGTTACGGGAACACTTTTCTTTGCTCCTTCCTACGATTTGCTAGGTGAACTGGGCGAATAAAAAATAAAAGACTGGGGGAGTATTACACTTTAGTAATCTCCTCCACTACATATTGGTCTTTTACTTTCTTGCAGGTACATACGAAGAATTCCGGATGTTTCAGAGCTCCTTGTAAAGTATCAGGAAGAATCATTTCTTTAGTACGACGGTCCATTGCAACCGTTGCATACAGGATACCTTCACTCTCGCATTTCTCTATTAATGCACTTTTTAGTTCTTCTACGCTATATTCCATTTGTGTGATCCTTTGTCGCTGCAAAGTTATGGAAAATATGTATATTTTGTGCAATTATATTCCTGTAATAAATAAAAAAAATAGCTCCCTAGTTCGTCCGCCGACGAGGGAGCTATTAACACAAAAACTAAACTAGACTTAACTAAACTATTCTATTCTTGGAATTTCACAATCCCTTTCTGTTCGTTGCAAAGGTAGATATAAAACGGGTTTTGACAAACTATAATCGACAAAATTCACTTTTTTACCGATAAATTCATGAATAATTAGCTCCTTTCGTCAAGAAAAGTCTGAAAAACTTGCTTGTAACTATCGCTGATAGGAATATATGTCTTGTCAAAAACAATACGCCCGCGATCGATCACACGTATCTTATCTTTTTGTACGATGAATGAGCGGTGCACGCGTATGAAACGGCTGGAAGGTAAAAGTTCCTCCATTGCTTTCATACTCATCAGTGATAGAATAGGTTTGGAAGCATCTTCCGTATATATTTTAATATAATCTTTCAGTCCTTCGATATACATGATTTTCTTCAAGTCCACTTGCACCAGTTTGTAGTCACTTTTCACAAAAATACTGTCTATCTCTTCCGGTTTCTGTACAAGTTCGAACCATTGAAGGGCCTTGTTGGCAGCTTGCAGGAAATCGACATAGGAGATTGGTTTCAGCAGGTAGTCGAGTGCATTGACACGATAACCGTCGATGGCATACTGTCCGAAAGCGGTAGTAAACACAATGCGGGTGTGCGGATCTACCATCTTCGAAAACTCCAAACCATTAAGCTCCGGCATCTGGATGTCCAGAAACAGGAGATCGACCTCTTCGCCAGGCAATTCTTTCATTGCCTGAACCGCACTGGAATACTTTCCTACGAGTTGCAGGAACGGGGTTTTATTCACGTAACTCTCTAACAAGCTAAGAGCTAACGGCTCATCGTCAACAATTGCACAACGTAACATCATACTATTTTATATCTAAAGTTTTTATATTCAATGTTTTGAAATCTACTCTCTGATCTTGATACTTAATTTCGATTCATATACTTTTTCATCTTTTGAGATACCTTTCGACCAGGTATAAGCCCCGGGATAAAGAATCTCCAACCGGCGGCTGACTTGCTCCAGTCCCACACCCGAGCCACTTTTATCCTCCACTGTCTTTGGATGATTACTGTTGCGAATTTCGCAAATCACTTCCTTATCATTCTCCGAAAGATGAATACTGATGAAACTCGATTCAGTAGGGGAGATGCCATGCTTGAAAGCATTCTCTATCAATGAGATAAAGATAAGCGGAGCAATAAGCGTCTGACTGTCAGGCTGAATATCAAATTTAGTAATCATCTGTACATTGGCCGACAGGCGGATGCGCATCAGTTCAATGTAATTTCGGATAAAATCAACCTCTTTACAGAGAGGAACGTACGTTTGTTGGTTATCATATAACACATAACGAAGCAGTTTGCTCAACTCCTGAACTGCTTGTTGCGCTTTGTCCGAATCAAATGCAATCAGTGCATAGATATTATTCAGGGTATTCAGCAGAAAGTGAGGGTTCAGTTGGTTTCGCAGATTTTTCAGTTCCGCTTCCGCACGGTTTCGTTCCGCCTCTTTGCGGGCAGCTTCATTTTGCGTCCATCGCGCGCTCATACGGATAGCGGCACTTAGGCCGATAGTAAATACGAGGCTCAACATATCTCTAAGGAAGAATAGCCATCCCGGAGGCATACCCGGTCTTTTGGCTTTGGGTGCAAATGACGGATCGAATGTCAGGCTTTGCCAGAGATGTAACAAAATGCCGATGACACATAAAAAGATAATGTTGTAGACGATATATCTTTTGGCCTGACTCTGAAACAGATAACGAGGAACAAGAATGAAATAATTCACGTAGAACGCAATCATAAAAGAGAGTGGTACAGCAAGATGGCGTATATAGGCCATCCAGTTAATGTTCCCGTTTCCACGTTCAACGAAGAAGAACGGGAAACCGAACATAATCCCCCAGCTGATAATGTGTATCAGTATCTCCAGGGGACGACGTGCGGATGTAAAGGTTTGTTTCATAAAGACAAAGATAATTTTTTTAATTGACAACCGACGGTTGTCAATCAATTATTCGTATCTGATGGCTTCTATCGGGTCTAAATCTGCTGCTTTCTTAGCCGGATACCATCCGAAGAAGACGCCCGTAACGGTACATACTGCGAAGGAAAGGAATACACTCCACGGCTGGATATAGATAGGCCAATGCGCTACGCTCTTGACAATCCAGCTGGCCCCGCAACCGATAATCACTCCGATGATACCTCCCGTGATACTAATCATGATGGCCTCGATAAGGAATTGGCTTAGAATATCGACTCCACGTGCACCGACAGACATACGCAGACCGATTTCACGGGTACGTTCCGTAACGGATACATACATGATATTCATAATTCCGATACCACCTACTACCAATGAAATACCTGCGATACAAGCCAGCAGGGTTGTCATCAAATCGGTGGTTGAGTTGAGCATTGTACTCAATTCCTGTTGGGTACGGATAGTAAAATCATCGTCATCCGAAGCTTTCAGCTTATGGTTGCGACGGAGGATCGTACTGATTTCGTCAGTAGCATAATCCGTCATATCTTCGGTAAGGGCAGAGGCAAACACTCCCTGCAAATACGTAACGGCAAGCAGACGTTTCATCACTGTGGTGTATGGCGCAAGTACTACTGCATCTTGGTCTTGTCCCATAGAGTTGTAGCCTTTGGCTTTGAGCACACCTACCACACGAAGCGGTATTTTACTAAAACGAATAATCTTACCTACCGGATCACTTCCGTCCGGAAAAAGATTGTCTACTATAGTCTTTCCAATCACACATACTTTGGCCGAACTCTGTATGTCGGCTTCAGTGAACATCTCTCCGTTTTCAACAGTCAGCTGGCGGATGTCGAGGTATTCTGTTCCGACACCGTTCACGGAAGCTGGGTAGTTGTTGTTTCCGGCAATGAGTTGCCCCGATGATGAAACATTGGGACTGATGGCGGACAGGAAACTTGTCTCATCACGCAAGGCTTCGTAGTCGGCAAGCTTCAAAGTCTGCATAGCAGACGGGTCTTGCCGGACACCTCCACGCATATCGGCTCCCGGATGAATCATAATCATGTTCGATCCCATCTCGGAAATCTGCTGCTGGATGCTTTTCTTCGAACCTTGTCCGATAGCCAGCATCGTGATGACAGAAGCAACACCGATAATGATACCAAGCATGGTTAGAAAAGCACGCAGCTTATTGTTCGCCAATGCCCGGAGAGCTATCTTAAATAAATTAGTTCCATTCATAATGAATAATTTGCTAATTTGTCCATATACTAATGGGGCAATTTCCTGAAGGTATACTCTCCCAACTTGTTTATTGTACAGCCAATCGGCACATTAGTATATCGGCACATTGAATAATTATTAATCCTCGTCGTTTTTCGGCAATGCGGCCAGCGCTTCGGCAGCAGACAGAATTTTCGGATTGGTTGTATCTTCTATAACCTGACCGTCACGCAGACGGATATTCCGGCTGCTATATTGCGAAAGTTCGGGATTATGTGTTACAAAGATAATCGTACGTCCCTCTGTATGAAGCTTTTGAAACAGTACAAGTATCTCGAAAGAGGTACGGCTATCGAGGTTTCCAGTCGCTTCGTCGGCAAGAATCACTGCCGGATTGTTGACCAATGCGCGTGCGATGGCAACGCGTTGCATCTGTCCACCGGACATCTGGTTGGATTTATGTTCCAGACGGTCTCCCAATCCTACAGCCTGTAGGGATTCGATGGCGCGGCGACGGCGTTCGGAAGCGCTCACGGCAGAGTTGTACATAAGCGGTAGTTCCACATTTTCTACAGCCGTCGTTTTAGGTAACAAGTTGTAGCTTTGGAACACGAAGCCAATCTTCCGGTTTCTTAGTACTGCACGTTGAGGCTTGCTCATTGTACGTACGGGAATATCGTCGAGCAGATATTCTCCACTGGTCGGGGTGTCCAGGCAGCCTAATATATTAAGCAGCGTGGATTTTCCCGAACCGGAAGTCCCCATGATGGTAACAAACTCTCCTTCATTGATATTGAACGAAACGCCCCGCAATGCGTGGACGGTTTCGTCGCCTACCTGAAAGTTACGTTTGATATTTTGTATTTCAATTACTTTTTTCATCGTAAATAATGTGTTAATGTGCCAATAACGGATTGGCACATTGAATAATTATTTTTTCTTCTTGCTTCCCGGAGGGCCAGGCATGAACGGACTTCTTTCTCCGCCACTTTCCTGATTTCCTTCAGCAGCCACATTTTCACCGGGCATTGCTCCTATGGTAGCTTCGGTCACTACTTTTGTTCCTTCGGAAATGCCACTGATAATTTCTGTAGATATACCGTTGCTGATTCCTACTTCTACCGGATGAGCGGTGAATGTGGTTCCTTCACGAGTCCAGAGTTTATGTTCGCCTTCGCAATCTTTTATGATGTCATTATTACCGATTAACGGTTTTTCAGGTGTGAATCGCAGTGCTTTGTTCGGGACAGACAACACATCCTTTTTATCAAGAATATAGATCGTGACATTAGCTGTCAAACGAGGTTTCAGTTTCAAATCAGGGTTGGGAGCAGAGATTACAACTTCATAAGTAACTACTGTAGTGGTGGTGCTTGTACTGCTCGTACTGCTTGCATCTCCCAGACGAATTTGTGTAACTACACCTTCGAATACATCATTCGGATAAGCATCTACCGTGAAGCTGGCACGCTGGCCTTCTATTACACCGCCTATATCAGCTTCATCCACATCGGCTACTACCTGCATCTGTGTCAGGTCGGCAGCAATGGTGAACAGTGTCGGAGTTTCGAATCCGGAAGCAACGGTTTGTCCTGCTTCCACATCACGGCTGATGACTACTCCGTCAATCGGTGAGGTGATAGTAGCATAAGCCAGGTTACGTTCTGCTTTTGCGAGCGATGCCTTACTGCTATCATAGCTACTTTTCGCTTTCTGATAGTTGTAGAGGGCCTGTTCGAAATCCGTATCACTAATCAGTGACTTTTCGTGTAAGCCTTTGCTACGTTCATAATTCTTCTTCTGATATTCATATTCGGCTTTTGCACCATCGTACGTTGCCTGTTGTGATGCCAGTTCGCTTTGCAATGTGGCACGGTCCATTTCGGCAATCAACTGTCCTTTGGTTACTACCGAGTTGTAATCTACGTAAATCTTGTCGATGATACCGGAAACCTGCGTACCGACTTCTACTTCCGTCACCGGTTCGATGGTTCCGGTAGCAGTTACCGAATTTGAAATATCGCCTTTGCTCACGTTGGCAGTGGCGTAGGTGACTTTGTGCTTGGCCGGTGAACCTGCAAAGAACCAGATTCCTGCACCTGCTACCACAACGACTGCCACAGCGATTAAGATAATCTTTTTCGTTTTCATTCGTTTATTATGCTTTTATTTAGATTGCTAATTGATCTCCCTGATAGAACTTCAGCAACTGCATATTCAGTATAGCCATATATTTGGCTTGAAGCTGTTCCTGCTGTGCTTGTAGCAAGTTGTTCTTTTCAGTAAGAAGTTCTATGGTATTCTTCATTCCCAGATTAAACTGTTCGCTAATTAACTCATAGCTGATTTGTGTACTCTTCAACTTCTCGTTTGCTGCTGCATAACGTTGCTGTGCACTGTTAGCATCCAGCCAGAGTCCTTCGATGGTCTTGTACAGAGTTTTTTGTTCGTCAAGCAAGGATAACATGCTCGTCTCGTATTGCAATTTTGCTTTCTGTACGGCACTTTTAGTTTGACGGTTATTGAAGATCGGCACACTGACAGACAATCCGATCGAATTGTTCCATCCGTTTTTTACTTGCTCTCCGAAAGTGAAGTCACTGCCGCTGGTGTGGTTGGTTCCGATTCCTGCGCTAAGGCTGATTGTGGGCAAATAACTTGATTTGGCAATACCGATACCCAGTTCGGAAGCCTCTACATTAAGTTTGCTAGCTTCAATCTCTGGGCGAAGACTCAATGCACGAATGTACACATCTTTTTTGGTAGGCAACGGAGCCAGTACATTTTCGTCGGACAGGGCAGGGAGGTAGATGTTCATTTCATTCTCCCCATCCAGTTCGAGCAATTGTTTCAGTTGTAATTTGTAATCTTCAAGAGTGGCTTGCGCTGTGACAAGTTGGTATCGGTCTGTGCTCACCTGTGCTTCCAGTTGGGCGAAGTCGCTTTTAGCAATACTTCCGGCGTTCAGAAGTTCCTGTCCGCGGTCACGCTGCGCAATAGAGACTTGCAGGGTACTTTCGTTTACTTTGACAGACTCGGCTGCATAAAGAATCTGGATATACACTTGGGCGATAGATTCCTGAATGTTATTTTCGGAAGTCGCTACGTCCAGTTCGGCTACCTGATTGTTCAACTTTTCCTGCTGGATGGTTTTCAGTCTTTTATTACCATTATATAGAGTCCACGACGCATTCAGTCCATAATTACCATTGTAGCTCGTTTTACTATTGCTACTGATAATTTCGCTGCCGCTTACCCGACTACTCGTCTCCTGATACGGACGATTCACCACCTGCTGGCTGGTAGAGAACGAAAGACTGGGAAACAAGGCAGCCTTAGCTGTCTTTACATCAATCTGCGTGCTGGCCGCAGTGATCCGGTTCTTGCGAATCGTGATGTTCTGCTCTTTTGCGTAGTCGATGCATGACTGCAAATCCCATTGAGCCGGAATTTTCGTTTCTTTCAGCGTATCGACTTGCAGCGGAGAAACTTGGGCAGATATGCCGGACAGCATACCTGCTCCAAGAAATGTCATCACTGTCAATCTTCTTACATTTATCATATTCATACTTCTATTGATTTACTGTTAGCGAAGGTACGTACATATTATATATGCCGCAAAAACGATAGACGGATGACGTAATTTCGCCGTTAAATGTTTTTTTTCTGTCGATAGGCAGGTTTTTGAAGAAAAACACAACAAATCACACAACTTTTTTGACTAGTTGTTTGTTTTAATTATAAAAAATGTATATTTGTACTCATTACAAATTATAACGTCAACATATGAAGAATACACTGCTTACGATCTGGAACTTCTATTTGGAGGGCTTCCGTAGTATGACCTTGGGGCGTACCCTGTGGGTTATCATTCTGCTGAAATTATTCGTTATGTTCTTCATCCTTAAAATGTTCTTTTTCCCTGATTTCCTCCGTGACCATCCTACGGATGACGACAAGGGAACATACGTGGGAAACGAACTGATAGAACGTGCCATCCCCGGTAAATCTACTGATTTTTAACTCTTAAACTACATAGGATTATGATTGAAAGTATTGACACCTCGCTGATCGATTGGTCGAGAGCCCAATTTGCGATGACAGCCATGTACCACTGGATTTTTGTTCCTCTCACACTCGGACTGGCAGTGGTGATGGGAATCATGGAGACGCTGTATTATAAAACAGGCAATGAATTTTGGAAAAAGACTGCCCAGTTTTGGATGAAACTCTTCGGTATAAACTTTGCCATTGGTGTGGCAACCGGTTTGATTCTGGAGTTTGAGTTCGGTACGAACTGGAGCAATTATTCATGGTTTGTAGGAGATATCTTCGGTGCTCCGTTGGCTATTGAAGGTATTTTGGCATTCTTTATGGAAGCCACATTTATCGCCGTCATGTTCTTTGGATGGGGCAAAGTAAGTAAACGTTTCCACTTGGCTTCTACCTGGCTTACAGGCTTGGGGGCTACGATTTCTGCCTGGTGGATTCTCGTTGCCAACGCATGGATGCAGCATCCGGTAGGTATGGAATTCAATCCTGATACAGTTCGTAACGAGATGGTAGATTTCTGGGCAGTGGCTACGTCACCTGTAGCGGTCAATAAATTCTTCCATACGGTATTGTCCGGCTGGGTGCTGGGCGCTGTTTTTGTAGTCGGCATCAGTTGTTGGTATCTGCTGAAGAAACGTAATCGTGAGTTTGCGCTTGCCAGCATCAAAATTGGGGCGATTTTCGGATTAGTAGCATCGTTGCTTTCTGTTTGGACAGGTGATGGTTCCGGTTATCAGATTGCCCAGACGCAACCGATGAAACTGGCTGCTGTGGAAGGTCTGTATGAAGGCGGCACTAATGTAGGTCTGGTTGGAATAGGAGTGTTGAACCCGGAAAAGAAGACTTACAACGATGGGAAAGATCCTTTCCTCTTCCGTTTTGAAATTCCCAGCATGCTTTCTTTCCTTGCAGAACGTAATGTAGACGGCTACGTTCCTGGTATTACAAATATCATCGAGGGTGGTTATCAACAGAAAGACGGATCGACAGCTCTTTCTGCTGCCGAGAAGATAGAACGTGGAAAAACGGCTATCGGTGCATTGGCTGCCTATCGTGCAGCAAAGAGTGCAGGACATGAGGAAGATGCTCAAATTGCATATAAAGTATTACAGGAAAATATTCCATATTTCGGTTACGGATATATCAAAGATGTGAACCAACTGGTTCCGAATGTTCCTCTGAACTTTTATGCATTCCGTGTAATGGTAATCTTGGGCGGATACTTCATCCTGTTCTTTATTGTCGTTCTCTTCTTTATCTATAAGAAAGATTTAAGCCAGATGCGTTGGATGCACTGGATTGCTCTGCTGACAATTCCTTTGGGATACATCGCCGGACAAGCCGGATGGGTGGTTGCCGAATGTGGGCGTCAACCGTGGGCTATCCGTGATATGCTGCCGACAATGGCTGCCATCTCCAAACTGGATGTAAGCTCTGTACAAACGACTTTCTTTATCTTCCTGCTCCTGTTTACAGTGATGCTGATTGCAGGTGTCGGAATTATGGTAAAGGCTATTAAAAAAGGACCGGAGAATTGATAATTACCTATTACTCATTACTTAATATTTTAGCTATATGTATATATTTTTGCAACAATATTGGTGGCTTGTCGTTTCCTTGTTAGGGGCCATACTCGTGTTCTTATTGTTTGTACAAGGAGGTAATTCTTTGTTGTTCTGCTTGGGTAAAACCGAGGAACATCGTAAGATGATGGTGAATTCTACCGGACGTAAGTGGGAGTTTACGTTTACTACATTGGTTACATTTGGAGGAGCTTTCTTCGCTTCTTTCCCCTTGTTTTACAGTACCAGTTTCGGCGGTGCATATTGGCTTTGGATGATTATACTTTTCAGTTTTGTATTGCAGGCTGTCAGTTATGAGTTTCAGAGTAAAGCCGGAAATCTGTTAGGTAAAAAGACATACCGGACTTTTTTGGTGATTAATGGAGTGGTAGGTCCTGTGTTACTTGGTGGGGCAGTGGCTACTTTCTTTACCGGTTCTGATTTCTATATTAATAAGGCCAATATGACAGATACCATTATGCCGGTAATCAGTCATTGGGGAAATGGCTGGCACGGATTGGATGCACTGACCAACATTTGGAATGTTATTCTTGGATTGGCTGTCTTCTTCCTTGCCCGTGTGTTGGGATCTCTCTATTTCATTAATAATATTGATGATAAAGAGCTGACCGATAAATGTCGTCGTGCAGTACGAAATAATACAGTTTTGTTCCTTGTATTCTTTTTGGCATTTGTCATTCGTACATTGGTATCTGATGGCTTTGCCGTTAATCCGGATACACAGGAAATTTATATGCAGCCATATAAGTATCTCACTAACTTTATCGAAATGCCGGTAGTGTTGGCTTTATTCCTGATTGGTGTGGTACTGGTTCTTTTCGGCATTGGAAAGACATTGCTTAAAAAGACGTTTGATAAAGGAATCTGGTTTACGGGAATCGGTACGGTACTGACTGTTTTATCTTTATTGCTGGTAGCAGGGTACAACAATACCGCTTATTATCCGTCATATACAGACCTGCAAAGCTCATTAACTTTAGCCAATAGCTGTTCCAGCGAATTTACACTAAAGACAATGGCCTATGTCTCTATTCTTGTTCCATTCGTAATTGCATATATTTTCTATGCTTGGCGTAGTATCGATCGTCACAAAATTACCGAGAAAGAAATGGATGAAGGAGGACACTCATATTAATTGTCCACATAGAATTTCGAATTGAGATTCTTGTAGGAACAAATAAACTCCCCTTATTTAATTCTTTATGTCATGGTAGAGAAGTTAAATGAGGGGAGTTTTTATATATAAGCCTTTTCTATCCTTTCGGATATATCGCTTTTTATTTATTGACTATATTCTCCGGTTTTCCGGCAATGTAAGCCTGAAGGTTACTGATTGCAATATTCATCAGACGTTCACGAGCCTCGATGGTTGCCCAGGCAATGTGCGGAGTGATGTAGCAGTTCTTCGCAGTTAGTAATGGATTGTCGGCACAAGGCGGTTCAGTAGAAAGCACGTCTACTCCGGCTGCATAAATCTTGCCATTGTTCAAAGCGTCTGCAAGGTCTCGTTCGTTGATAAGCGGGCCGCGACCGGTGTTGATTAAAATAGCTGTCGGCTTCATCATACCCAAACGGCGTGCATTTACCATTTCGCGTGTCTCCGGAGTAAGCGGGCAGTGCAAACTGATAATATCACATTCGCTGAACAACTGATCTAAATCCATCTTCTTGATTTCCGGTGGCAACTGGAAGTGAGATTTGGAAGTCAATGCATACACTTGCATACCGAAACCGATAGCAACGCGCGCTGTGGTATATCCGGTATTTCCCAGTCCTACCAGACCGATTTTCTTTTCCCGTAGTTCCATCAATGGAGTATCCCAAAAACAGAAATCCTTGTTATTAGCCCAACGACCTTTATGCACTTCTTCAGAGTGGTGTTGCACTTGTTGAGTGATGTTCAGGATATGCGCAAATACCATTTGAGCAACGGAAGCGGTGCTGTATGAAGGAATATTAGTAACGACGATTCCCCGTTCTTTTGCAGCAGCTGTGTCTACCACATTGTATCCGGTAGCCAACACACCGATATATTTCAGTTCGGGCAGTGCAGCCATGTGGTCTGCATTGATGATTACCTTGTTAGTCAGAATTGCTTCTGCACCGGCTGCACGTTCTAATACCTCTTCCGGAGCTGTACGATCATAAATTGTACATTCTCCAAGCACCTTCATACCTTCCCAGGATAAATCTCCGGGATTGGCGGCATAGCCGTCTAAAACTACAATCTTCATTTCAATTTCAATATTATTAATATGTTATAATGTTTCCTACTGCTTTATTGTGCTTTTAGCTTCTCTTACAGAAGGGAGTGACTTATTTTACGAACACTTATTTCTTAAATTTGTCTCCCCACAACTGTATCATTCGCTCGGCATGTTTCTGTTCTGCCGGATTGTTTTGCGGTTGCCATATTCGTTTGTCTTTCAGCTCGTCCGGAAGAAATTGCTGTTTGACAAAGTTACCTTCATAGCTGTGTGCATATTTATATTCCTGTCCGTAGCCCAGTTGCTTCATCAGTTTAGTCGGAGCATTGCGCAGATGTAAGGGGACGGGCAGATTGCCGGTTGAACGGACTAGCTCCAGTGCATCGTTAATCGCACTGTATGCCGAATTACTTTTTGGACTGGTAGCCAGATAAATCGTTGTTTCAGCCAAAGGAATCCGTCCTTCGGGCCAACCGATTTTCATCAATGTATCAAAGCACGCATTAGCGAGAAGCAATGCATTCGGGTTTGCCAGACCAATATCCTCGGCAGCCGAGATCACCAGTCGGCGGGCAATGAAAGCCGGATCTTCGCCTCCTTCCACCATACGGGCAAGCCAGTAGATCGCTCCGTCAGGATCGCTACCGCGGATAGACTTGATGAAAGCCGAGATAATGTCATAATGCATCTCTCCATCCTTGTCATAAGCCAGTGGATTCTGTTGCAAGCGTTCGGTCACCATTTCATCGGTGATGACAACTGTTTCCTCCGTCTCCGATTGCACAACAAGTTCCAATATATTAAGCAGCTTGCGGGCATCTCCACCGGAGAAGCGCAACATAGCTGTTGTTTCTTTCAATTCAATTTTTCGTTCCTTCAGTATGGCATCTGTGGTGATGGCACGTTGCAGAAGTTCCAGCAAATCTTCTTTTTCCAAAGATTTGAGTACATAAAGCTGGCAACGGGATAGGAGAGGGCGGATGACCTCAAACGACGGATTCTCCGTTGTTGCGCCAATCAGCGTGACTGTTCCGTTCTCTACCGCTCCCAACAGAGAGTCCTGCTGCGACTTGCTGAACCGATGGATTTCATCGATAAACAAAATCGGGCTGGACTGCGAAAAGAAACGGTTGCTCTTGGCACGGTCTATCACTTCGCGCACATCCTTCACACCCGAAGTTACAGCGCTCAAAGTATAGAAAGGCGTTTCCAGTTTGTTGGCAATGATCTGTGCAAGAGTTGTTTTACCTACTCCGGGAGGTCCCCAGAGAATAAAAGAAGAGATGCGTCCTGCGTCAATCATCTTCCGCAAGATGGCTCCCGGTCCAACTAAGTGTTTCTGACCGATATATTCATCCAAAGTTTTTGGCCGTAACCGTTCTGCTAAAGGTTGCATAATTTTTTAGAATACCATTAATACCATGAAACGAATACCGTTTTTGTTGATACCCGGATTATCACGATAAGTGAAACGATGTACATATTCAACATGCAGCAACTTGAAAATGTTGTAGATACCTACACTTCCTTCAATATAAGGCACTTTCGGGTCCATCACGAAACTGGTGAACTTACCGTCGCGTGTCGGGAAACGGAACAAATCGGGATTGTTGCTCTTAAACGGATTATTCTTATCCGTCAATGTTCCCCACAAAGCACGTACGCGGAACATTTCCCTCCATTTCAAGTTCTTGATAAGAGGAATACGGTTGAATAGTTTTCCATTCATATCATAAGATAATGACATGGAAGCGTAACGGTCGTTCAGGAATTCCATGTTATTAATCAAGTTGAACGTTTCGCGCTGGGTGATGTAGGACAAGTTAGCTTCCGGCAAGATCAACAACGGGAAAGGAACCGTGTTCCATTCTGCGCCTGCTTTCACGCTACAATCAATCTTTCCCCAGGAAGCGGGGAGCCAGAAACGTTTCCATACACTTGCTTCCGTACGGTTAAAACTATAATCTCCACCTAGTACTCCTTTGAAACCCATGGCATGAGTCAGGGTAAAGATAGGAGCATCCAGCGATACAGGTACGCGGCGTTGTTTGGAGTTGACAAATGATTCGCCCGGAGCATAACGTAGTGTCAGACTTGCTTCCGAAGTCGTGACATCATGCACACGGGTTTGCGCGGCATCATTGCGCAGATATTCCAGTTTGCCGGTAGGCTCGTCGTTACGATGGCGCAGCATGGCTTTCACTCCGAATCCTGTCAGCGTTTCAAGTTCATAATTAATGGTGGCATCGCGCATATACGACATCTGGTCTACTGTCGTTGTTTTTACCGACAGGAAGATATTGTCTTTATCTGTGAACAGGAATTTATCCATCGGAGACATTACGTCATAACTGTACGAAGCCGAAAGATAATGTTTCGGGAATTCCCAGACAACATAATCGCGTTTATTGAACGAATAAGTCACCGTACCGCTATATTTCCAGCGTTCGTCTTTCAGACCGTAAGCTCCGTATCCGTTCAAGAACCAGTGTTTATGGAAATGAGCTGTTGTCATGCCGCTTAACCGGAAACGGGTACCATCAATGTAGTTGCTCGAAATCATGGTGTTGATAGGACCGATATCCACTTTGCTCGGATGGCCTTTGCTTCCTGTTTCCACAAAGTTTTCGATCAGCGCTTTCGCTCCGAAGATGATGTATTTGAATCCCGGTATCTGTTCGAGGCGGTTAACGAATACATCCATCGAACTTTCTTTCTTCGTCAGCGGTACTTGACGAACACTCGCCCAATACTCATCGCTTTTCGAAAGCATATCCGCTTCTTTTATCACGCTGCCTTTCAATCGGAACAGTCGTTGTTCGATAGGATCGAATTTATAATTACTATATTTCGTAGTTCGTTCCACCTGCAATCCGCCTGCTGTTTTGTTGGAATTCCAGGACAGGTCTACGGTCATGTCATCATCCGCCAATACCCAGTTTCCGTTAGGGAGTTGCTCGTATTGTTGCACGATGTCCATACGGTTGACGAAGTTTACTCCGGTCTTTTTAGGCAGGTTCATCGTACATTTCTGAACGGCATAAGTAGAATCGTTCAATACATACAGATGTCCAGTGAATCCGAAGTCCTGCGAGTTTTGCGGAACAAAAGTAAGGTGGACACATTCGCGCTTGTTTACCATCAATGTGTCCATCAGATAATATTTATAAAATGAGATGGCATTGTTACCGATCGGACTGACGAAACGCTGCTGGAGCAATCGGATATCGTCGTCGTAGATATTGATGTCGGCAAATACGTCTTTCAATACAGTGCCGAGCATATCTCCCGTAGAGAAAAATTCTTCTATACCATTGGAATTCTTTCCTTTGATAATCGTTTTCTTGTTTTCGGGATTTTTGCGGTAGATGGTTTGCGAGGACGTTTCCTGTACGGAAATAGGGAGAATCAACTTATTGGTTGTTTCCGACACTTCCACCTGATCTCTTAAGAATGAATATTTCTTGTAGATACCTTTTTCGAGCTTTTCCGGTGTGAGGTCGTTGATGGACATTTTCATCTTCTCGTACTTGTCGTACTGATAGTAATCGTTCACTTCGAGGACTTGTGCCTTTTTGTGTTCGATTACCTTCTTCATGAATTCCACTGCCGGATTGTTCTTGCGGGAATATTTCTCCTTTTGAGGTTTCACGACAACTTCGTTCAGGAGCACATTATCCGGAGCTAACTTAACGTTCACTGTCTGATTGTTGGAACCGACTCGAACCGTTTTACTGATATAACCTACAGCGGAGAACACCAGTGTTCCTCCGTTTCTGCGGGCTTCAAGACTGTATTCTCCGTCAATATTGGTGATAGTACCCATATCTCTCTTTTCTTGGTAGTAAACAGAGATATACATCAATGGCTCGTGGGTAACCGAATCAGTGACTACCCCTTTAATTTGCTGCGCAAAAGCATTGGAAGCTACCAATACGAGTAAGAACAGTATAAGTATTTTGTTATATCGTTGTATCATAACGTTTGTAGTAGGGCTGCAAAGTTAACAAATAACTCTAAGGATAACAGAATATATAACTTTTTTTACCCATCGTTTTTGGTTGTTTACAAGCATATATCGCCCGGTAATCCAAGGAATATTCCTTTGTTAATCCTTTTGATAAGGCTGTTTCAGCACTTTGTTCTCCCGGTCCCGATATTTGAAACCTTTGCTCTCGTTGTAGGGCACTTTTTGTTTCGACACTTGACACTTTTTGTTTCCCGGCATGAAACTGTTGGTTTCTCGGTGTGAAACACTTTGTTTCCCGGTGTGAAACTATTAGTTTCAAGGCGTGAAACTAACAGTCCCATGCCGGGAAACGGAATGGAACATGCCGGGTAAATGTTATTTGCTCGTAAGTATCTGTACAATACGCTCTGCGGTACGTCCGTCCCAACGTTCGGGAAGTTCGCCACGTTTCCATTCACCGTGCATCAGTGTATCCATTGTTTTGGCAAGCAGAGCAGGATCTTCTCCGACAAGTTCGTTGGTTCCCATGCGCCACGTTTCCGGATGTTCGGCATACGTGTTGAGCGTGATACAAGGAATACCCAGGAAGGTCGCTTCTTCGGCTACGTTTCCTGAATCTGTTATGATTCCTTTTGCCTTGTTTATCAGATAACCGAAGAACAGGTAATTCTGCGGAGGCATTATGTGGAGGTTCGGAGCTTCGATGCCTAATTCTTTGATGGCATTTCGTACGTATGTGTGCAGCGGTGCTACGATAGGCATACCGGCAGATTTTTCAATGATTGTTTTCAGCAACTGACGCAGATTCTCTTTGTTGTTTAGCAATACGCGACGGTTGAGGGTGAGCAAGAGATAATTTCCCTCTTGCAGCCCCAATACGGAAAACCATATAGGTTTGAGCAAACGGTTCCGGTTGTAGCGGATGGCATCAATCAGAATGTTGCCTACATAATATACGTTTTCGCTTTCTGTTCCCGTCTGGTTCAGGTTACGGTTGGCAACCATGCCGGCTGTGAACAGATAGTCGGATAGTCCGTCTGTAATCATGCGGTTGACTTCTTTTGGCATTTTCATATCGAAAGAACGGGTTCCGGCTACGAGATGTGCTACCTTGATACCTTGTTTCTTGGCAACGATGGCACAACTCATGGTTGCGGTCAAGTCGTCTACCACAAGGACTACGTGTGCCGGATTCTCCGTCAGCTCCTGTTCGAAGGCTACCATGATTCCGGCTGTCAAACTCGTTGGATTACTACTTTCCACTCCCAGATAAACATCAGGAGCTTTCATGTCGAGGTCCGAAAAGAGAGAAGCATCCAGACTTGTATCGTCTTTCCTTCCTGTATATACCAGTCGGTAAGAGATACTTTTACCCAGCGCCCGTGCGGCTTCAATAGCGCGTGTAATGGGAGCTATCTTCATAAAATTGGGGCGTGCCCCCGCAACAATTGTTATTTTCATATTGTTTCTATCTTATTCGGTTTAATTCGTGAAGCAAAAGTACATTTTCTTACGGAATTTATTCGTTACTTTGCATACAAAATAACAAATATATGCCCACATTCGTTCAAATTCTTGATTTTATAGGCACATTTGCCTTTGCTATAAGTGGCATCCGGCTGGCTTCGGCGAAACGTTTCGACTGGTTTGGTGCTTATGTGGTAGGACTTGCTACTGCTATCGGTGGCGGTACTATTCGTGATGTCCTGCTCGACGTGACACCGGGGTGGATGACCGACCCTATATATCTGATTTGTACGGGACTGGCTTTGCTGTGGGTAATCTGTTTCGGACGTTGGCTCATCCGGCTCAATAATACTTTCTTTATTTTCGATACCATTGGCTTGGCATTGTTTACCGTGGTAGGTGTAGGCAAGAGCATTGCTTTAGGTTATCCTTTCTGGGTGGCTATTATCATGGGTAGCATTACAGGAGCAGCCGGTGGAGTGATTCGTGACGTATTTATCAATGAAATACCTCTTATCTTCCGAAAAGAAATTTATGCAATGGCCTGCGTTGTAGGCGGTATTGCATACTGGCTGTGCGACGTTGCAGGTCTGGAATCATACGCCTGTCAGTTGATTGGCGGACTGGCGGTATTCCTGACCCGCATCTTAGCTGTCAAATATCACATTTGCCTACCTATATTAAAAGGTAGTGAAGAGCCGGAAGAATAAGGACGGCATTATTTTTCCTCCTTTATATCCAGTTCTCCTTGAAAACTAATGGACTGACGGTTTTGCATATTGACATCGATACTTGCCGAACCATTGGGAAATACTTTGGCTCTGAATTCATATCTGTCTTCAGGATTACGTGCGACGAACTTGATAACGGCATTCCCTTTTTTATCCATTTCCACATTATATTCTTTGAGGATGGCTTTGAAGTTAAGTCCGTCACCTCCGCCATACGGAATGCTATAAGCCCGTCCATAATAAGGCAAGTAAGAAATAACCGAATCATTTCTGATTGTCAGTGAGTAGGAAGATGTCAAAGGGATGGAGCGTCCGCGCATCGGCATGGCAGTGTTGACATCTATCTTGTAATTTTCAGATTCAATTAGTTTCATTACTGCTTCTTTCTTCTGTTCCTTCTTTTCCTTTTTACTTTGTTGAGCCGAAAGGGTAGGGATGCCCACTAGCAAGGCTAGTAACAGCATAAAGATTTGCTTCTTCGTTCTCATATCAGTTTGCATTTAGGTTGATGTATATATGTATAACAATCAAATATACTAAAAAGACAGGGATACTTCTGTTTCTTTTAATGAAAATTAAACAGAACCCCCTGTTATTTATGAGTTTAGCCCGATTTAGAACTGTTCCAGTATTTCGATTCGTTTTTCGATGGGAGGATGAGTGGCAAACAATCCGCTAAGTCCGCTGAATATACTTTTAGATGCCTTTTGGGGGTTCTGAATAAATAATTGTGCCACGTCTTTCCTTTCTACTGCTTCGATAGCGGGATCTGCTGATATTTTGCGGAGAGCGTTGGCCAGTGCCAACGGATTCTTCGTCATTTCTGCCGAACCTGCATCTGCCATATATTCGCGTTTGCGTGAGATGGCAAAACGCATCAGGCTTGCAAAAAGATAACCGATGGCGGCTATCACTAAAGCAATAAGAATAAAAAGAACCACACCGCCGCTACCTTTACTATTACTACGCACGCGTATGTGTGTAATGGCATAAAACGTGATTTCTGTCAACATGGAGAAGATACCGACAAAAACAATGGAAATAATCAGCAGGCGTACATCGCGGTTGCGGATGTGACTTAGCTCGTGCGCGATGACTGCTTCCAGTTCCTCATCATTTAGTTTCCGGATGATGCCCTCCGAGAGAGTAACGGTGTATGTGCGTTCGTTGATACCGCTGGCAAATGCATTCAGGGAACTGTCATAGATGATATTGATTTTCGGCATTTTCATGCCTTGAGACATACAGAGGTTTTCCACCAGATTATAAACTCGTTTATTCTCCTGACGGTTCAGCGGCTTGGAGCCGGTGGCGGAATTGATAATGCTTGTGTTAGCCCAATAGGCAATCAGAAACCAGATTAATACAATCCCCATGGTATATGGTAACGAAGAGAAGAAGAAATGATTGACTATTGGCATCATTTCGACTTCCATATCCTCTTTATATCCCATAAAAGTCAGCAGGTAGCAGGCCAAATAGAGGAGTGCTGCCACGAGACAGGGAAACAGGAATAGTAGAAACGCAGAGCGCAGATTATTCCGGCTCTGCTGTGTTTGGATTCCGACGTATTGCATGCGTGTTCGACTTTTGTAATTGGATGGACGGTGTATATAAAGGTTTTAGAAACTAATTTTGGGTGCCTGCTCCAAATTCGCACGTTCGTTTTTCCCCAAGTCGAACATTATCTCTCTTTGGAATCCGGTCATTCCTGCTACGATATTCGACGGGAATGTCTGCACGGCGTTATTGTATTCTTTAGTGGCCGAGTTGAAGTAGCGGCGAACAGCAGCCAGTTTATTCTCTACGTCAGAAATTTCTTCCTGTAATTGCAGGAAATTCTGATTAGCTTTCAGATCGGGATAAGCCTCGAGAGTAATCTTCAATCCAGCAAGAGCAGAGCTTAACTGGTTTTCGGCAGCTATCTTATCATCAATCGTTTTTGCGCCAACTGCACCGTTACGTGCCTGAATCACTCGATCGAGCGTTTCCTTTTCATGTGCGGCATATCCTTTCACGGTGTCTACCAGTTGGGGAATGAGATCATGGCGTTGTTTCAACTGTACATCGATGTCGGCAAACGCGTTTTCACGATTGTTTCTCAATTTCACTAATGAGTTGTACATGGAAGCAAAAATGATGCCCAGCAATACAATAATCCCTACAATAATAAGTATGGTCATAGCTTTTTGTTTTATTTAATAATATAAAATCAAAAGTAATCTATTTGGTTCTTTTAACCAAGTAGTAGGGGGTAAATTTCGCAAATACCACCTAAAAACTATCAGAAAGCACCTAAAATCTGTCATTTGATAGAATTAACCCCCAAGAAATGACAAATTTTCCCCTGCTTGATAAGCAAAATACCTTTAAACTTGCAAACATCGAGAAAAACGAAATATTAACCATAAAACCATTAAAGTATGAAAAGTTTAAGTTTCAGAAAAGATTTAATTGGAGTACAGGAAGAGTTGCTTCGTTTTGCTTATAAATTAACGGCCAACCGTGAAGAAGCAAATGATTTATTGCAGGAAACATCTTTAAAAGCATTAGACAATGAGGAGAAATATGTTCCGGACACAAATTTCAAAGGATGGATGTACACTATCATGCGCAACATCTTTATAAATAACTACCGTAAAATAGTACGCGATCAAACTTTTGTTGACACAACCGATAATTATTATCACTTAAATCTGCCACAAGATTCAGGATTTGAAAGTACGGAAGGTGCTTACGACCTGAAAGAAATGCACCGCATCGTCAATGCACTCCCCCGGGAGTATAAGATTCCTTTCTCTATGCACGTATCTGGTTTTAAATACCGCGAAATCGCAGAGAAATTAGGATTACCATTAGGCACAGTGAAGAGCCGCATATTCTTCACACGTCAACGTTTACAACAGGAATTGAAAGATTTTGTATAAATGAGGATAACGCATACAAACAAGCTTATTAGCAGAAGGAGCAAAGAGATAGATTCTCTTTGCTCCTTCCTTTTTTATAACCTATTTTATTTACGATTAGATGATTTACGATGTACGATTGAAGTTTGAATTGTGAATGAGGGAATACTCATGCAAAGATAAGTACTTATGATTCCAATAGTTATTTCAATCGTACATTGTAAATCGTCTAATCGTAAATTAAACTAGGTTATAAATTCTTTCTTGTTATTTGCTTTTCTTTTTTTTGCTTTTTTTCTTTTCAACGGCCTTCTCTTCCGGTGGGAATTTAGGAACTAGATTCATCAGCCGTAATATCTGACTTTGTCGTTTTAGTATGTATGACGAAGGTTTCGCCGAGTTAAATCGTATCGGGTTGGGTAGGGTGGCGGCGATGAGCGCGCATTGCCCCCGGGTCAGCTTGTCGGCTGTTGTTCCGAACTTATTTTTTGCGGTTGCTTGTGCGCCGTAGATGCCATTTCCCATTTCTATAGAGTTGAGATAGACTTCCATGATTCGCTCTTTCGACCAGAAGAGTTCGATGAGAAACGTAAAGTAGACTTCGAGCCCTTTGCGTACCCACGACGATTGCGGCCATAAGAACACATTCTTGGCTGTCTGCTGACTGATGGTGCTTGCTCCCCGTTTCCGTTTGCGTGTTTCGTTTTCTTTCATCGCTTTCTTGATTTCTACGAGGTCGAACCCGTTGTGTTCGGCAAAACGGTTGTCTTCGGAGGCTATGACCGCCATCGGCAGGTTGGGAGATATCTTATCAAAAGAAACCCACGTGTGCTTCCACGTGGGTTTATCTCCTGAAATGATCTGTTGAACACTTCGAATGACCATTAACGGAGTAATATAAACCGGCATGAACCGATAAATAATGACCGTCAGTAAGGTCGATGTAAAAAAGAGAATCAACAGATTGCGTGTATAACGCAGAATTTTTTTAATTAGAAGCTGCCTGTGCATCTTTAATCATTTGCTCACTTGCGTACATGTACACTTCTACACGACGGTTCTGTTCACGACCTGCGGCTGTATCGTTGCTGGCAACGGGATCGCTTTCACCCATACCTTGCACGCCTTTAATCTGGTTGGTAGAAACACCGCAACTTAATAAGTAACTGGATACACTCTGTGCACGTTCTTGTGACAGGTTCAGGTTCTTTTGCTGGCTTTGTGCGGCAGTACTGTTCTTCCAGCCCTGATTGTCGGTGTATCCATAGATAGATACATCCATATCTCTGTTCTGGTTGAGCACATTGTTGGCGAATTTGCTTAATGCAGATTTAGCAGCAGCACTCAGATTAGCATTACCTGTTGTGAAAAGGATTCCTGAATCGAATGTCACTTTCACGGCTTGCAATCCGTTGTTGTCTGTTATCTGTTCTACTTGTGCGCCTTCAATTTGTTTTGCTTCTGCTGCGGCCTTATCCATTTTTTTACCAATGAGAGCACCTGTTCCTGCACCTACCGCCGTACCGATAGCAGCACCGATAGCAGCGCCTTTACCTTTACCGATAACACCACCTAGGATAGCACCCAATGCAGCACCCGAACCGCCACCAATAGCAGCACCTTTACCAGTGTTATTCATACTTGCACATCCACTGAATATCATGGTTATACTCATAAAGAGAACCATAAATTTCATCTTGTTCATAATGTTGATGTTTTAATTGTTTAATAATAATCTGTTTTTATATTTTAAATAACAACGCAAAGATACATATTATTTGCCAAGGTGATACTTTTTAAGTTAAAATAACTCGCACACTCTTGGCAGAGTGCTGAAAAATGTCGATAAACTGTTACTTTCCGACTACGGACGGGAGGTTCAGGCATTTCTTCCTAATGATGATAAACCAGCTTAGGAGGATAAGTCCTTTGGCAACAGTTGTGACGCTGACTGCCCACCAGATACCTTCTACTCCCATGCCCATTCGTACAAATAGAATGGCAAGCGGGATACGCATATAATTACATCCGATACTGATAATAGCAGGAGGTACGGTACGCCCGATACCATAGAATACTCCTTGCATGGTGATTTCGAGCATCATGAAAAGCTGGGAATACCCGTCAATGCGTAGAAATACACCTCCGGCCTCATAGGCTGCCTGCTCGGGTACGAATATTGAAAAGACTTCGTTTCCGAAGAAGATGAATAGCAGTGTACAGAAAGTTCCGAAGATTCCTGTCATCCATAAGGTGGTATACCATGCTTTGAGCACTCGTTCGGTTCGTCCGGCAGCATAGTTTTGGGCGATAAAAGCACTGAGTGCGGTTGAGAATCCTTGTGAAGTGTTCCAGGTAATTGCTTCGATTTGTCCTCCGGTCGTGAAAGTCATTAAGCCGATGTGGCCGCCTTGCTCAGAGGCGGTACGGCAGAGGAACATATTGACAAATGCAAACAGGGTATTCAATGTGGCTACGGGTAATCCTAGTTTTAGGATACGTCGTGTGTATCTCTTCTTTAATTGAGTGAAGAAAGGAAATCCACCGAGCAGTGAGTCTTTTCGGAAACGTAGTTGGTAGATGAAGATAGAGAAAACAGTAGCTTGTGAAATCCAGGTTGCATAAGCGGCGCCATTGGTCTCCAAACCGAAACCGAAGATGAACAGAGGATCAAGAATGATATTCAAAAGAAGTCCGGCACCACTGATATAGAACGGGATTTTACTTCGTCCTGCGGCATTGTAGATACCTGTAAAGGCGGCGGAAAGGAAAATAAACGGCATTCCGGTAGAGATAATCCGTAGATATTCTATTGCATTGGCGGTAATGTGTACCTCAAGTTCGTAGATACAGATGATAGGTTCTGCAAGGATGAAAAGTAATCCGCCCCAACAGAGAGAAATGATAAGTGCAATCGTAATGTTATGGGAGGCAAAGTGACGGGCATCTTCTTGATTTTGTGCGCCGATAGATTGTCCTACACTGACTTCGGAACCTACCTTATTTAATAGGGAGATAGAACCGGACATCCATGTCAGGATTCCGACAGAACCAATGGCTGCTACGGCTTCACTACCCAGCCGTCCTACCCATGCCATATCCGTGAGACTGTATGCCATTTGGATAAATGACGTAGCCATGATAGGCATTGCTAAATTGAATAGTTGACGATTGATTGGCCCGTGTGTCAGGTTTTTAATTCCTTGCATTTCTTTTTCTATTTAAAAGGAGGCGCAAAGATACATAAATTTACTATCTTCGCACATTAAATCATTCATTAATCAAAGTATACAGATACTATGAAACAGAAATTTTCTATTCTTTTATTCCTGTTGCTTTTATGGTTCACAGGTTCTCAGGCGGTAGCTCAGAATGCTCCGAACCCTTTTGATATTGAACAACCTTCGCTTCGCGTATTTCTTCCGGCGCCGGAATTGGCTACAGGTCGTGCTGTAGTGGCGTGCCCGGGTGGTGGATATTCGCACTTGGCTGTAGACCACGAAGGATATGATTGGGCACCGTATTTCAACAAACAGGGTATCGCATTGATCGTTCTGAAATATCGTATGCCGAATGGTGACCGTACACTTCCTATTTCGGATGCCGAGGCTGCCATGAAGATAGTGCGGGACAGTGCTGATGTATGGAATCTGAATCCGAGAGATATCGGTATCATGGGATCTTCTGCCGGCGGACATCTTGCATCGACAATCGCGACTCATGCCAAACCGGAACTTCGTCCTGATTTCCAGATTCTTTTCTATCCGGTAATTACAATGGATAAGTCGTATACTCACATGGGTTCCCATAACAGCCTTTTGGGTAAGGATGCTTCTGCTGAGTTGGAAAAGGAGTATTCTAATGAGAAGCAAGTGACAAAAGAAACACCGCGTGCTTTTATCGTTTATAGTGATGATGATAAGGCTGTTCCGCCCGCTAATGGAGTGAATTATTATCTGGCTCTGAATAAGAATGGTGTTCCTGCTGTTCTGCATATTTACCCTTCCGGTGGTCATGGTTGGGGAATTCGTGAAGGTTTCCTTTATAAGGATGAGATGTTGAACGAACTGACTTCATGGTTACGTAGTTTCAAAGCTCCCCGTAAGGATGCCGTTCGTGTAGCTTGTATTGGCAATAGTATTACGTATGGAGCACGGATTAAGAATCGTGATCGTGATAGTTATCCTTCTGTTTTAAGTCGTATGCTGGGTGACGGTTATTGGGTAAAGAATTTCGGAGTAAGTGCCCGCACGTTGCTGAATAAGGGTGATCGTCCTTATATGAATGAAAAGGCTTATCAGGATGCATTAGCTTTCAATCCTAATGTTGTGGTTATCAAACTGGGAACAAATGACAGTAAATCGTTTAACTGGAAACATAAAGCCGACTTCACGAAAGATATGCAGACTATGATTGATGCTTTCAAGGCATTGCCTGCCCAACCGAAAATCTATCTCTGTTACCCTTCTAAGGCATACCAAGCTAATGAAAGTATCAACGATGATATTATTTCTAAAGAAATTATTCCGATGATTAAAAAAGTTGCCAAGAAAAACAAGTTGGATATAATTGATCTTCATACGGCAATGGATGGAATACCACAACTCTTTCCGGACAAAATTCATCCGAATGAAGAAGGTGCCAAAATAATGGCAAAAACTGTTTACGAATCAATTAGAAAATAGAAGCATATCTTTTTACTTTGATTATTTAGCCTTCTAAAATGCTGGTAATCATACGAAAAACTATTTAAGCAAATATTTGTAAATGTTATAGCCACTAATACTATAGAAAGTAGGTATTAGTGGCTATTCTTCTTATAATATGCTAAAAAAGTGTCATTTTGAAAGAATGGGAAGCCTGTAATATCTAATTTTGTGCTCGTGAATGTGTTGAAATGATTAATGGATAATGTCTTTACTTCATCAATTATGAGCAAACAACAAGATTTTGTGTTCTTATCAAAGTTAATGGCTAATGCCAATATGGGGTGGTGGGAAGCTAATTTGGCAACGGAATGTTATACCTGTTCCGAATATATATCTGAGATTCTGAATTTGGATGAAACAGGGACTATTAGTTTTGAGGATTTCAATAAACGTATTTTGAATGAAGAACAAGGTCCGACAACGGTTCGCTCTTTCGATGTACAGTCGATGTCGGAAGTCGTTTATTTATTAAAAACCCCAAAAGGGTCAGTTTGGATGCGTAGTAAGATTTGTTTTCGAGAAGTAGATGATAAGGGAAATACGATTGTGTATGGCATTGCAGAAATGCAGGACGGACCGGATACTGCAATAGCTTGTCAGGCTTTACAACGTAGCGAACGGCTTTTACATAATATTTATAAGAATTTGCCTGTTGGCATTGAGTTGTATAATAAGGAGGGAGTATTGGTCGACCTCAATGATAAAGAATTGGATTTGTTTCATGTAGATAGTAAGGAGGAACTTCTAGGCATCAATATTTTCGAGAATCCAGTTTTCCCGGAAGAGATGAAGGAGAGGTTGAGGAATAATGAGGATGCGGACTTTACCTTTCGCTATGATTTCTCAAAGTTAGGAGAATATTATTCGAATAATAAGGCGGAAGGTACAATCGATCTTGTGACTAAAGTAACTACTTTGTATGATGAGAATCATAATCCGGTTAATTATCTGCTGATTAATGCTGATAAAACGGAGACTACGGTTGCTTATAATAAGATTCAGGAATTTGAGGAATTTTTTGAGTTAATAGGTGACTATGCGAAAGTGGGTTATGCTCATTTTAATATTCTAAGCAAGCAGGGACATGCACAGAAAAGTTGGTATAAAAATATAGGAGAAGAGTATGGAATTCCTTTATCCGAGATTATTGGTACATATAAATCTTTTCATCCTGATGACCGTGATTTGATTCTTCAGTTTTTTGAGGAGGTACAAAAAGGAAATGCTGATAAGTTAAGTCATAAAATACGTGTCTTTAGGGAGAATGGAGAGTGTACATGGACGCATGTTAATCTCTTTGTCAGAAAATATGCACCCCAAGATAAAGTCATAGAATTGATTAGTATTAATTATGATATTACAGATTTGAAACAGATAGAAGAAATGCTCGTTAATGAACGTGATAGAGCTGAAGCTTCAGATCGTTTAAAGTCAGCCTTCTTGGCTAATATGAGTCATGAAATCCGTACTCCGTTGAATGCTATTGTTGGTTTTTCAAGTCTGTTGGCCAGTGCGGAAAATGTAGTGGAAAAGGAGCTTTATAATTCTTTAATTAGTCATAATAACGAACTTTTGCTTAATCTGATCAATGATATCATTGATTTGTCTAAAATTGAAGCCGGATATTTGGAGTTACATCAGAATTGGTTTAATCTTACGGAGCTTCTTGATGAGTGTGTGGCAGAATATGCTCGTCTTCTTCCTTCTGGTGTGGAACTTCTGACCAGTTATCCGGAACATGATGCTTTGGTGGAGCTTGATAAGTTGCGTATCAAGCAGATATTGAATAATTTTCTTTCAAATGCTTTGAAGAATACGACTCGTGGACATGTGGAAGTGTTTTATGAAATAGATAAGCATTGCGTTAGAATTGGGGTCAAAGATACCGGTCGTGGTATTCCTCAGAATATGTTGGAGAAGATATTTGAAAGATTTGAAAAAGTGGACTCTTTTGCACAAGGTGTGGGGTTGGGGTTATCTATTTGTAAATCTATTGTCGATAAAATGAACGGACGAATACAAGTATACTCTCAGCTAGGATTGGGCACTACTTTTATTGCAGAGCTACCTTGTCATTCCATATTAGTCAATGAATAAAAAAGTAAAGGCTCATAGGTATATATCAAGTGGACTTATTCATAGTCCACTTGATATGCATATAATTTTATAATAAAGGCATTTCAATCCTTGTGACGTCTTCGGCTTCCGGAGATTCTGGGCTACTGTAATAATACTCAATTGATGTTTCTGTGGTTTTATACCTGTTTGCATTTATTCATTCGGATATCTCATTATATAAATTAGCTAGTTCGTTATATGTTCCTCTGTGCAGGCATGATACTACTTTTCGGGCAGGAATTACCCGAGAAGTAATATCATCTTTCCCCTGTAATAATTTTGCTGATTTAAATCCGATAACCATTCTAATATTTTCTTCAGTCAGATTTTCATAATTAGGATACTTAACAAAAAGAATATCTGTTGTAGCTGCATCTTGTTCTTCAAACAAAGAACTTATTTTCATAAAACTTTCTCTAATAGCCTGTGACATTCCTAGTATATCCGTTTGTTATTCAATAATTAAGGTCGGTTGTTCGGCTTGTGGTATTGGCTACACTGAATTTGGGCTAATAGATAATACCTATTTTCCTGAATATCCTAAAAGTACGACTTATCAACGACGACTTCTACCGCTTGTAATGATGAAATCAAGAGAAGAGGTTGTGTCACGTTTTGACACAACCTCATGAATAGTTGCAAAGTGGCTGATTTATAGATAGCCTCTCTTTTCGCTTTCTTCGTTAATGGCTTTACGAAGCATATCTAAAAAATTGGTTATTTTTGATGGTTTACGACTAATAACGCTTTCATGTTTCTTGTGAACATCACCCAATTTGATATTGAAAAGCCATTCAAAGGTTCTACCGATTTCGGTTAGTGGTGATTTTTTCCCGTTGTGGGTGACTACCCGTTTAGATAGGAATATTCCACTAACCAGTTCCATGATTTCTACAAGGTAGGTTTCATCGGTGAGGTAGAGCGGTGAGGGCGGAAAGCTGTTTTTCCGATTTTGGAACTGAATCGGATATTTGATACGCATATTGAGTATGCGGATTTCGGTGTTTATAACTTCTATCGCTTCATCAACAAGCAGTAGCAAGACATTTTTCCCCCTGCTCAAATTGCACTCGATGCGACTTAAGCCTGTTTAGTCCAAAAGACAAATAACGTAACAATACAGCGTGGTCTTGTTCGTCAATGGTAGCATTTGCCAAATGATTGGCAAGTTCTTGCAATGCAGCTGTCAAATCATTTACAGCTAACTCTTCCTGTGAGCATTTCGACAATAGTCGGAAAAATCTCTGCTCGGATAATTCTTTCATGTTATTAACGAATATGATTATTATTAAAAGTTAAATAAATTCAAATTGTCAATTATCTATGAAATTGCACGTTGATATTATTAAGAAACAGATACAATAAATGTTCTTGTTTTCAAGGACTTTTGGAATTAATGCCCGAACCGTGATGTGTCTATCCCTTTTACCTCTTTTCGTTTGTACCCACCAAAACGATAAGTGAAATTTATAGTGAAAGCCCTTGAATAAAAAGCACTGTTCATATCTAAGTATTGTCCTTTTAAGCGAACATTTGTTTTAGGCATCCCCGTATTAAAAATGTCATTACAGCGAGCAGACAGACTAAATTTATCATTGGCAAAGTTCCATTTCACTCCAGCAGTGAGATTAAAAATTGTTTCGATGTTGAATGTTCCTTGTATGGTTGGTGTTTGCACAAATCCCATTAGCTCAAAAGCTAAATTCTTATTTATTTTGAACGTGTTGTCTGATAGGGCATTGAATACCCATTTCTCCCGATTGAAAGGAATATTGAAAAAATCATCACAACGCTGACGAACTTGCATACCTGTCAAAGTTAATCGGGAGTCCAGCCAATTCCCTACCTTGAAAGGCACGATAACATTAGCCCCCCATGACTGCATATAGTTCCAATTCGTATTTTTATAGATTAACGCCAGCCTTTCAGTGGACTGATAAGGCGTTTGTGCGAAATAATCCAATGCGTGCGTAAAGAATAGATTGAAAATATATTTTTGCTTCAAAATATAACTTCCATTCAGATTGTAAGAGGTCGCAGGTTTTAATCCCGGAGTTCCCCATAGCTCTGTATATCCGTTAAGGTAGCTGACTGTAGATTGCATATCCCAATAACTAGGATAGGTCTTATCCGTAGATAATGAGAGGCAGAATGTGTGTTTCGGAGTTTTACTATAAGTCAGTGATGCTTGTGGATAGATTGCCCATTTATGATAATTAGCGAAAGTATAATATTCTCCTGTGGCAGAAACAGAGATTGATGTTCCTGTTGTGTAATTCTTACCGAGCAACATATAGAAGTTGGTAGTTTGTTCTTGCAGATTGGAGTACATGTTTTGTGGCTGAACATAGCCAATTATATCGCTATAAGTTTGAAAATCACGGTCTTTTACAAGTCGATAAGATGCCCCATACCCCAAATCCCACCCTTTGGGTAGTTTGTGTTTTTGGTCGGCATAAATAGAATAGCGGTCAATTCGTTGTCCGCCAATCATTGAAAAACTGCTTTGGTTGCCATCTTGATAGTGGGCATACATGCTTTGGTTATTATTGGAAAGGTAATGTGTATAATCTCCACCTACTGAAAGTCCAACTCCTGAATTATATTGCAATGCTATGTTGTGCATACTAATATCAATGTATTTATCTATGTTGCTGGTTTGGTAGTTCCCGGTTGTTAAACTGTTATTGTATTGGTCGGGGGTAAAGCTACCTGTATAGGCTACACTGATATTACTTTTTTCATTGAAATTATATTCAAGAGCAGTTCTAAGATTGTGGTTCCAATATTTACTGCGTAACTGCTCGTTCTGTCGAATGTCATACACTTTATCTTTCAATGTGTGCTTAGAATAGAGTTCTATATACTCCATCTGCTTTACATTGTTTGCTCCGTACATTACATCAAGTGTCGTTTTAGGAGTTGATAGGCGGAAATTTCCGTTCATACCGCCACTATTGAAGTATTGATTCTTATAATGGGTGCTTACCTCACCTTGAAAAGAGTAGTCGTTCGAGCGTTTCAAAATTACATTTACCACCGCTCCTCTTGTGTGATATTCAGGAGGCGCACTATACATTACTTCTGCTTTTTCTACTCTACTTACTGGAGTGTTGCGTAAGAGCGTTTCAAGTTGTCCGGCACTCATTGTTGTAGGCTTGCCATTTAAAACGACAGTTAATTTCCCTGCTCCGGCCAAACTTAACACACCTCTACTTTCCTGTATGCCGGGTAATTTTATTAATGCTTCATAGGTATTATTTACGACTTTCTTTTCAGCAAGTGCTTTAATATTATATCCCAATTTCCCGTTTTCTACCTTAACAAGTGGACGTTCCCCTTTTACCATAACTTCGTCTAAGGTATGTTCATTCGGTTGAAGTTGAATGATTCCGGCATTCTTTCCTTTGCCTGTTATTTGTTTCGTCTGATAGGAAAGGTGTTGTATTACCAAACGATACTCTTCGGGTTCTTTATTCAAAATGAACTCCCCGTTACTATCTGAAACGGATGCACTGATATATGTGGAATCAATGCTTTGCAGAATAATAGTTGCTCCTACTATCGGTTGTTGTTCATTATCTATTACTTTTCCACTTATTGTTTGCCCCCAAACAACAGAATGAAAGCTGCTTAATATTGTGAAGCAAACGGTGAATATGGTTATTTTGTTCAATTACATTTTATCATCTATGAATTAATTTTTACCGGCAAAGTTAGTCGGATGATATTCTCTTTTTCATTTTTATTAATGCCAATGATTCGTTCTGAGGACTCAACCATTTCTCGGTCTCATATGGGATATAGCCTAATTTCGAATACAATAAAATACCTTTTGTGTTCGTATTAAAACACGCAAGATGAAATTCTGAGACACTGTATTTTTCTATGGCGATTTGCTCCATTGTTTGAATCAGGTATTTACCGATTCCAAGATTCCGATAGTTTGCATCTACCACTACATTTCCTATCGAAGCATATTGACTATTCTTCACCTCGTAGAAATTCGCAAACCCGACAATAATATCATTAAACAATATAACTGTGGAATCGAAACGGCTATTAATAGCAAATTCCAATTGACTTTCAGTCAATGGATATTCAGCTTTTGGAAACATAAAAAACAATTCTTCTGCATTTTGCGGAAATTGGCATATTTGCCCCAAATCACGTTTTTCAATGAATCTATGTTTTAATTCTTTTATCATATATCTTTGAATTAATTTTTGTTGGTAAAGTTAGTAGGATGATACAACAAAAGTCTTGAACTGTTTCAAGACTTTTGTTTTGGGTAGCGTTATTCATGCTTATAATCTAAATTATTTTCTCATTTTAGACTGTTGTTCATTCTCAATAATCGTTTTGGAATGCTTGAACAGCTCTTTTCCTCCATATTTGCCATGTCCGGGAACAACATACTTCACATCGGGAAACTGTTGCTCTACTTGTTTTATGGTTTGTAACCACTCTTCAAGTGGAACAGCATCCGACGTGTTACCAATATTTTGGGCTGTCATATCTTTAAGCATACATCCGCCAAATAAAATCTTTTCAGATGGAATCCATACCACAATATTATCGGTAGAGTGTCCACCTCCTAAATAATATGCTTCAACTTTGATGTTTCCTACCTTGATAGACAATGAATCCGAAAAACTTACATTCGATTGTTCAAGCCCTTTGGACGCTAATATCTCATTGGTTAGACGATTTGCATAAGTCTTTGTCCCATTGCGATTCAGCCAAGCTAATCCACCTACACAGTCATCGTGCCAGTGTCCGGGAATAAATGATTCAAAGGTTACGTTTAAGTTTTTATCAAACCACCAAGCCAACTCAACAGTTTGCGATTCAAGGGTAGGCGAATCAATCAAAAGAGCTTTCCCTTTGCTAATCACAACAAGTCCATTCGAACCGACACGTCCCCAATGTCCCATATCTGCCCAAGCCGTATATAGGTAACAATCAGGCGTCAGTTTGAATAGTTCTAAATCACTGTTTATCTTAATATGCTTTGAGGTAGCAATATCAGAATACTTTGTTACAAAACCATTGGCGTAATGAGCTACTATTTTATTATCACTATCAGTAACAAATCCGTTAGCATAATGGTAAACAGTTGTCCCACTTGATAGTTTTTCATGGTTGAGCATCCTGTTAAAAATGCCAATACTACGCTTAGATAGACTGTAGTTACTCCCTTCATGATATAATAGTTTTTAAATCAGATCTTTGGCCATCCAATAATTCGTCAGGCAAAGTTGATTGGCCTTACGTTTTTGTTCAATCTCTACCGTATAACCCCATTTTTCAAAGAAGGGGCGGGCGGTTATACTTACTTCTGAGGTTATCCGCACCATTTTACTTTCCATTGCATACCGTTCTATTTCTTTTAAAAGCAGAGTGGCAATGCCTTTGCCCTGAAAATCTTTGTGAACAAACATGGAGTGTAAATAGCCTTGCGGTGTAATGGACGAAAAACCAACAATCTGCGATAGTTGATTAACAGCTACAATAAAATAATGAGTTTCTATCATCTTTCTTATATGGGAAAGATCGTCTCCGCACGATGCCCAGTCGTCTACCTCTTCCTGTGAATAATCTTGCCTGTTTATAGTCAATACCGTCCCTTGATATAAGTTTTTTAATTCGAGAATATCATCAAACGTAGCCTGACGGATACAGATTTGATTTTTCAAGAATTGAATAGCTTTTTCTTCATGCGCCATACGGGCATGTAGTTCATTGTTTGATAAGGCAGAGGTGGCAGGAATAAATATCACATTCTCATGACGAATGAACATTTCGTATAACATACGTACCCTTTCCACATGAAAATCAGAAGTTACGACAATCAATAAATCTATCGGCATACAGTTTATTACTTCTTTCAATTTATGGATGTCTTCATACGTATTGGATGATATGATATGCGGAAGAAAATCTTCGTTCTTAACCCCTTTTTGCAACAACCGTTGTCGCAAATATTCGGCATGAGGCATTTGGGTCGTGTTAAAATGTTCTCCAAATCCTCCCGTACATAAAAAACTGATATCGGAATTGTTTGCATATATTGAATATGCACATTCCAATCTGTCAATAGCCATTTGGCTTAACTCGCCATTGGCGTCATTTGATGCTCCTAATAATAGGATTGTTTTATTCATAAACTCTATTAGTTATAAATGACAAAGTTCGGCATAATAAAAGATGAAAGTCTTGAAATAGTTCAAGACTTTCATCTTTGTCGTAATTTTCTTCGTATATGGCTTACTGTTTCAGGAGTTACACCAAGAAACGAGGCTATTTCTTTCAGCGTAATATATTGCAGTAAGTCAGGGTTGCGTTCCAATAAGGCGATGTAGCGTTGCTCAGGTGTGTCGCAATAAAACCCAAGCAACCTTCCATATGTTTCTACAAAAATTTCTTCTGCTACCAATCTGCCGAAGCGTTGAGTATCCATGCTTGTTTCCCAAAAATCATTCAACTCTTTCATTGATAGAATATAAACAGAACAATCAGTAACGGCTTGAATATTAGTCAATGCCCCTGAATTTTTAATCAATGATGGATAATCACAGACGAAATTGTCGGTAAAACTATAACCGACAATAGGTTCGTTGCCATCATTATTAATACGGGTATATCTAAAAATACCACTTTGAACAAAGCCCACATACTTACACGGCTCATTTTGTCGAACAAAATAATCCTTCTTCTTAAATTCAATTGACTTTCCTTTTTCTAAAAATAGTTTTTTTAAGCTTGAAAAATCAATATTGTTCATGTGTTCATTGAAATTCATTATATCCTAATTCGCTTATATCTGCAAAGATACGAAAATGATAGTTGTGTTGGCTGATAATTGAGATAAAAGAATTCTCTTTGCAGGAGAGTTATTTGAAGCAATGAAAAAATACAGAGGACTAAAGCAGTTCACTCGTTTCTAATCCATTCCCTATTTTGATTTTTTAAGATGTTATCGTTGTCGCAAATAACTAAATGGATTATTAAATTGTGTTTCAGATAATTAGTTCATGAATTTCTTTTATATGCAAGTGTAAATGATCCCAATAGCCCTCTATCATATCTTTCAGCATGACGATAATCGGGGAAAAAAGCAAATCTTTGCTATATTGCAGACGAACCATTCGTTGATGATTGTTAGATGCCGAATCAATAAAATGACCAAGTATTTGCTTGATGGTACGATTTTGTTTGTTTTTTCTTAGTGTTCTTCTACTGACAAGTCGTCTAACAACCTTTCCCCCATTTCAATAACCTTTGCAATACTATCGGTTATGTGGCTAAAATCAATTCTATGCATAATCCATATAGTGAATTCGCTATTTTACTTCCGAAGATTCTTATAAATACATTTAGGGAGCTAGACATTAGTAGCTTTACTGTGCCACTTCCAGACAGTTTTGAAAACGGTTATTGTTTCTTCTTTCTTTTGCTGGTGAAAATAGAATCAACACTTTTTATAAACCATTTAAAATTAAAAGTATGGAAGTAGTAACCATTGAGAAGAGAACCTTTTCGTATGTCTGCGAACGGTTCACCGAGTTTGCCAAACGAATAGAAAGTTTGTGCAGCACTCATACGCAGAAAGTAGAAAATTGGCTGGATAGTCAAGAAGTGTGCCTGTTGTTAGGTTTTAGCAAGCGAACACTGCAATATTACTGAAGTAGTGGACGGCTGGCTTATTCTCAAATCGGCAGCAAGATTTATTATAAATTTTCCGATATTGAAAGAATTATTGCGGACAGTGAAACACAAAATCAATCACCCAAACAAATTATGCCTTATGAGAAGAACTAAAGAAGATTATCCGTCCTTCAACCTGTTTTCCATTGTCGGCACATGGGAGAGCGTTAATCTGAATCCTACGATAATCATTTATCGGAGCGACAAAGAGTATCTCCTTTCTATTATATATGTATCGGAAACAACCAAACAGACTTCACCCGCTACTTATGAGATACAGCAAGATGGTAGCCAATATTTTATTGCCATTACATCCAAACGGCTCTATATTGATTATGATCCAGCAAAAGACGTACTTAGTATTTCATCGCTGGGTGACTATCTGCGCAACTAGTCTGCCATCTAGCCATCTTGAAATCAATATTTCAATAAAACAATCTTTCAATCATGGAACTAATAAATAAAGATACCCCACAAGTCAAAGAATTTATTTCTTCGCTCGATTTGATGCTGAACGGCATTGAATCCATTGTAAAGCTTTACAAGCCCCACCTGAATGGGGAACGCTTTCTTTCCAACCTTGAAGTTTCCAAGAAACTGAATGTCAGTTTGCGAACCCTGCAAGAATGGCGAGATACAGGTCTAATCCCCTTTATCCAGATAAAAGGTAAAATTATCTACCGTCAGAGTGATATTGATAAACTGCTCCAAAAGCACTACTTTGAAAGTTGGAAAGAGTAACCTGCCAAGCCCAAAAACATTGTTTTTCGGAATTTAATTTGAATCATTGACTATTCCAGTGAAGTATTTAGTCTGTGCAAGTCTTTAGATGAAAATACGCTCGAACATAGTGAGAGGAAGATCTTCATCTAAACCGAAGGCTCGGACTTGAACAGGCTAAATACGGAACTTACCTTTGTCAATGCTTCATATTGAGTTCTAGAAAACTTACTATAAAAGAAAAGGATTGAGAAAATGAAATTCATTTTTCCCAATCCTTTTTCTATATTGGCTACTGCCTCTATTATATAGCCAATTCCGACAAGCAGCTATTTACTTTTTGCATATCCTTGAAAATATTCTGATCCAGTACCCGTGCATAGTGTTTGGTTACGCTTGTATCTGCATGACCTAACATCTTAGCAACATTCTCCATACTCACGCCATTTGCAAGGCAAATGCTTGTTGCATAGCTATGACGGGCAACATGTGTGCTAAGATTTTTATGAATTCCGCACACATCGGCAATCTCCTTCAAATAACTGTTCATGCGTTGATTACACAATACAGGTAAAAGTTTTCCGGTACACTCTGCCACATCCTTATATTTATCAAGTATGGAAGCTGCCACAGGTAACACAGGAATGTTACACATGATTTTGGTCTTTTGGCGGTTCTTTCTTATCCAAAGTTCCCCTTTGTTGTCTTTTACCAAGTGTTCGGGTGATAAATCTTTCACATCGCTGAACGCCAAACCAGTAAAAATGCAAAAGACAAAAATGTCACGTACCTGTTCTACTCGTTTAATTGTGAACTCTTTAGCGAGAATGATTTTAATCTCGTCCATTGTCAGAAATTCAGGATCGGTTTCTTCCAGTTTGAAACGATAGTAAGCAAACGGATCTTTCTTTATCCAGTCGTTTTCCAAAGCAATGCGGATAATCTTCTTCAAATTCTTCAATCGGGTGATAGCGGAGTTCTGCGCACAACCTTTTTCAATCTTCAAAAAGCATCGAACTTAGAAATGAAGTTGGCTTCCAAGTTATTCAGGGCAATATCCGGTAATTGATATTCTTTCTTAATGAATTCTTCTAAATATCGGTAGTAGTTTCATACCGCTGGACGGTCTTACTTACAAAGTCTTTTCCAATCAGCTTACGGCTTTGTTCATTATGCTCTCTGAATACCTGCAATAGCGTTTTGTTATCTTCGTCCACACCATAAAACAACTTTCTCACAAGATCAACAGTGATAACCTTGCCGGAAGTTTCCAGTTCTCTATAAATTTGGTGTACGTGCGAACCTGTGATTTCTAAGTAGTGGTTCAGTTCCACCGACATACGGCCTTTGCCTTTTGAATTCTCTTTTGCCTGATTCCATAGATTTACAGGACAGCTTCTTTTGATAGAAATATCTACCATACAGCCGTTTACGGTAATTCTCATGCACACGGGTGCTTCTCCGTTCTTTAATAATTTACCCTTCTTGATGAAGAACAATACAGAAAATGATTTTCGAGCCATTTTTATATCGTTTTTAAAGTTACAAAACTATGTATTCTCTTCCAAAGTAAGTCTATGCAAAAGACTATGAATCAGTAAGAAAGATGCAAATTCGTGGGACTTTTTTCGACTAAATTTTAGTCCCACGATTTATCCACCGATAATATGCTTGAAACGGCTATTTTCTGCTACCTGCTAGAAAAAAGAAATCCCTGACAATGTCTGATTATCAGGGATTTGCTTGATTTTTCTTTTGTTTTCAGTGATCCGCCTGGGGCTCGAACCCAGGACCCCAACATTAAAAGTGTTGTGCTCTACCTGCTGAGCTAGCGAATCAATCCTTATTTGCGAATCAGTTATTTCCTGATTGCGGGTGCAAAGGTAGTTACTTTTATTTAATTTGCAAGCATTCCGTAGAAAAAAGTTTCAATTATTTTTCCTCGTTATGGCTTGTTTCTTGATTATCAGTAGTTTCTACTTCATCATATTTTATCTTTTCTTTGTTGATAATAAAGCGTTGGTAGTAGGAGAGCATCAAAGTTGTTAGTGGCAAGGCGATAATCATGCCGAGCATTCCCATTAATGAACCCCAGATAGAAAGAGATAAAAGGATGATGGCAGGATTCAGTCCGGTAATTTTTCCCATGATTTTGGGGACAAGGAAGGTATCCTGTATGATTTGTACGATTGCAAAGACGGCTAATGCACATGCAATGATAATCCAGAAGTTCTGTCCGGTGTCGGCAGCTTTGAGAATTGCCAATAAAATGGTGGGAAGGAAACCAATGATTTGCAAGTAGGGAACCATATTCAATGCTCCGATGAAAAGTCCCAAAGCAATAGCCATGGGAAAATCGATAATTAGGAAACCAATGCTGAAAAGGATACCTACGCAAAAAGCAACCAAAGCCTGTCCACGGAAATATCTGTTCATACCATCCTGTACGTCGTGAACCAGGTTGGAGGCAAACGTACGGTATTTATTGGGTAGCAGATGTAACCATCCTTCAGCTATTGCTTCGTAATCCAATAATATAAAGATTACATATAATAATATAATGAAGGAGGCAAGGATGCTGAATAGAATGTTGAGAGATTCTGCAAGCAAAGTCCACACTCTGGGGACGGTATCCTTGATTGCCGCCAGGATATTCTCTTCACTTAATACACGGTTCAACGCCTGAAGATCAATGTTCTCGTGGATAAATTCAGAAAGGTTCTTAGGTACATTGTTACCGGCTCCATTGGTGAGGTAAGTCACCAACAAATCGTTCATTCTGCCTATTTCCGAAATCATCGGCGGCACTAATAGGTAGAATAAAGTGACTCCGATAACCGTAATGAGGAATAAGGAACAGAAGATGGAAATAATGCGGCTTTTTAATCGTAGCTTATACTGGAAGAATTTGACTAACGGATAGACCATATAAGCTATCAGCCACGCAATAAAGAAAGGTAATAACACTCCGCTAAGACGTTCCACGAGCATTAATATTCCTACAACTAACACACATCCGATGGAACCGCGTATAAAACTGTCGAATGTTATCTTTTTCCTTTCCATAATCTGTTTCTTTTATAGGGTTTATACTTTCTGCTCATCTTCCCCTCGTGCACGGAGATAACATTCCCTGCACAGAGGCTCATATTCGGCTGTTTCGCCTAAAAGAACCTGTTTCTCATTCTTGACTGTACGATGTGAGAAAGAAGCCAGCTGACCACATTTCACACAGATCGCATGAACTTTGGAGACTTCATCGGCAATGGCGCACAATTGTGGCATAGGTCCGAACGGATTTCCTTTGAAGTCCATATCCAATCCTGCAATGATAACACGGATGCCATTGTTGGCAAGCTGGTTGCATACATCAATCAAACCACTGTCGAAGAACTGTGCTTCATCAATGCCTACTACATCTATCTCAGAAGTAAACAGTAAAATGCTGGCTGACGAATCAATAGGAGTGGAGGCGATAGAATGGCTGTCGTGAGAGACTACGTCTTCTTCTGAATAACGGGTGTCGATAGCAGGTTTGAATATCTCGACACGTTGTTTCGCGAATTTCGCTCTCTTCATTCTGCGAATCAATTCTTCTGTCTTTCCGGAGAACATAGAACCGCAGATTACTTCGATCCGGCCTCTTCTTCTAGTCTCCTGTATGTGGTCTTCTGAAAATAATACCATGAGATTTTGTGTTTTCTTGATTAAATAAATATGTGGACAAAGGTAAGCAATTCAATGTGCAAGAACTGTTAAATTATCCATTATTTTAAGTTATTGCATAATTTATTCCTACATTCGCATCATATTAACAATAGACTAGCATGAAACAGAAGTTGTTAACGGATATTGAGTTGGATGTTCATGGGTTGAAGTATCTGATGGATTTATATTCTAAAGAACCGGCTAAGGCTGTGTTGGAACTGTTGAAACAGAACATTCTTCATATGCAGGGATGTTTGGATGAGGTATTGCAGGAATTGGAACCTGTTCGGGAAAATGCTTCTGTTCCTTGCGGAAATGCTTCTGAACCTGTGGTGGAAGAGGTGATAGTAGAGACAAAAGTGTCGGCCGATACTGAGACGGAGGAAGTTAAGCCTTCTTCTGTATTGGGCGAAAGTATAAAGACCTCTGTCGGCTTGCGTCATTCTATCAGTCTGAATGACTCTTTTCGTTTCTCACGTGAATTATTCGGAGGGGATGTTGAGTTGATGAATCGTGTTGTGGAGCAACTGTCAGCTATGAGCTCTTATAAAACAGCCGTTGCATTCCTTTCTTCAAAAGTTAATTTCAACGAGGAAAACGAAACATTAAGTGACTTCCTTGAGTTATTAAAGAAGTATTTTAACCAATCAGCATAAGAGAAGAATGGGAAAGCTATATGTAGTGCCGACGCCGGTAGGGAATCTGGAAGACATGACCTTTCGGGCTGTCAAAGTCTTGAAAGAGGTCGATCTGATTTTGGCGGAAGACACACGCACTTCCGGAATCTTGCTGAAACATTTTGAAATAAAGAACGCAATGCAATCCCACCATAAATTTAATGAACATAAAACGGTGGAAAGTGTTGTTAATAGAATAAAGGCAGGTG
>OGUF01000149.1_pt1 | contig 54785 bp, 71 predicted proteins | sample 1573681 | NCBI WGS metagenome assembly OGUF01 (sample SAMEA2582049, study PRJEB24529) | metagenome | biome: Human gut stool | place: China | collected 2011
TTAGGACACATGCCTCTCACGCATGTAATACGAGTTCGATTCTCGTACCCACTACCAACAACACTAAAAATCAACAAGTTACAAAACAAGAGCACTAAAACAGGGACTAAAATACAAAAAGGCAGCTTATCCGGCTGCCTTCTCTTATTTCTTCTCCGGCTTGATAAATCCGATCGGATTACGTGGCTTATTCATGACTATTTTACTTTGATGTTTTCTTTTTATGAGCGATTTTCTTTATATCCTCATCTAATTCTTTAATGCTATTCAAATGCTCTTTAAAATAGTTCATGGAAGAACCGGAAGTAAAACGCTCATCGTTTAATGTAAATCCTTTGATAATATATTCCCGTAGCCGTTGCATTGCCCAAATACGGAACTGTGTACCTTGATGAGATTTAACACGATAGCCGACAGATATAATTACATCAAGGTTGTAATAGTTGGTATCATATTCTTTTCCATCAGATGCAGTTGTTCGGAAATTCCGAACTACTGAATCAATATTCAATTCTCCTTCCTCAAAAATATTTTTAATATGCTCACTAATAGTTGATTTAGATTTTCCAAACAACTCGCATATTTGCGCTTGAGTTAACCAAACCGTTTCTCCTTAAAACAGAACATCAACCTTTATATGTCCGTCCTCCGATTTGCATATTACTATTTCTCCGTTTTTCATATTCATTCTACTTTAATATTAATGTCCTTTCCGCAGTGAGGGCAAGTGAGAGAAAGACCGTCTTTCTTTGATCGTACTTCTTCCGGTGAGGCAAAGAGTTGCCACATAGGAACATTCAGTGCATTGGAAATCTTTTCGAGTGTTGGGTATGATGGCGATACTATCATACGAGAAAGACTTTCACGTGCTATACCTAACTTATCGGCAAGGCTCGTTATAGTGAAGCCCTTTTCTTTAATTACTTCTTTGATTCTATTCATAATTAGTTTTTTCTTTTTGCAAAGATACGTTTATTATATATGTGTGATATATATGTATCACTAAATAATGTTAACAATGACGATTAATATCACTATTTGTTTTGCAATGTGATATATATACCTTACATTTGTAACATCAAAAAGGAAATAAAGTAATAACAATTAAAAGATAAAGATTATGAAAGCAACAATCGAAATGACAAAAGAAGCACAGGTAAGAGGTGAATACAAAGAAACATCTTTGGACGCTCAAAAAAAGCAAGCTGACATGCTAGTAATTGCAATTGATGACAAATATACACTTTGGTTAAATAAACCTGTAACAGTAAAAGGTAGAGGAATCAAAAGGGTTAATGAAAAGACAATTGCCGTTACTGATAACGCTTTTGATAAGCTGAAAGCAGAATACAATATAATGTTTGACTTATAATTGACCAGCAGGGCGAAAGCCCTGCACGACAATACAGAATATGAAACGAGAACTAGAAAGCAAAATAAGTTAGTGTTTAGGGGGCTTCGGTCCGGCACATTAGTTGACGCCAATCAACAGGAAAGGGGTACTATCAAGTTCCCCTTTCTATCTTCTCCCTAAACAACCTTAACTGGTCAACTGTCGGGTAAAACGTAGGGTTCTCCCAGTTCTTGCTTATCACAAGGATCATCGAATCAAGATACTTCTCGCAATCGAGAATCTTGGCGCATTTGTCCAGTTGAAATTCCCCAACCGGGTATCTCTTATTGTTGAGCGTTTCTTTAGCCCAAGAAAGCAACTCGTTGATCGAGTCGTGGTCGTATTTCTGTTCTTCAGCCATAATATTTAGTTTTCGGCAAAGGTATAAAAAATCCCCGACTACATAGCCAGGGACAAACACAAAGATATAACCCTTGCAATAATCGCAAGAGGAATCAGCCAGTACAACCACCTTTCTAGGCGTTCCATAGCATAACCAACAGAAGCCGACAGAAATCCGAGTGATATCGGTCGTCGGCTTGCCCTAGTAATATGTCGAGGTTAGTCCTCATAGTTCATTGCGGTCATATACTCCCAAACCTTGCCGACCGGGGCATCCTCATCTGCGAAATAGAACCGGAAAGCGGCTTTTAACAACGTTGCTTCATCGAGGACTGCACACATGTCTGCGTAGAATGAGTTGAAAGCGACATATTTGTCCCAGGGAGTTGTGCCTTGCGGGAACGGCATGGATTTCGTTGCATCGAGAATCTGATCCATATTCCAATGAGCACCGGATTTCTTTTCGCCGGATGCATTGGTATAGCGAATCTTTTCCACGTCCGCATCGGCAAAATGCCTATCATAATGAGGACCATACAGGGATTCATGCTGCTTCCTCATAAAAGCCATGTATAGTTCGGGGTGTTCTTCCTTTACGACACAGAGAATTTCATCCACGCTCTCCACGCTCTTCCACATTGCCTTATCGGAGGTCACACCGTCCGCCTTGGCTTTCTTCATCATATCTATATACTTCATAAATCTATTTTTTAGCATTAATATTCTTTCCCTTCTTTACGGACTTTCCCGATGATGACTTTAACACCGGCATGTATTCGTTAAGCGGGAAAGGTGGCGGAAATAGTCAGCGGGGTAGCAAGGCTTACGCCATAGGCACGATTGCAGCATTTCACATTTTCCGGTGTCACCTGTGTAACAAGCGGAGTCAAAGAGATAGTAGGAACAGCACCGGCAGCACCGATAAATGCGACTTTGAACTGCTCAACCCATTGTTTGGTGACAGTACGGCAGGAGCCTTTCGGAGTGTAAGCCACAAGGACAGCAGCGTTTATCGTCACGATAGTCTGAGTATTCACCGTTTGTTGTTCAGCAACGGTAAAATTAACAATGCCGGTAGGCTGTACACCATTGTCAGCGCAAAACGCCTGGCATAAGTTTTCCACTACATTAGTCAGATATTGCTGGCTGGTAGCAGCGATTGCAATTGGGGTTAATTGAATCATAATAATAAAGATTTATATGTTATTTTTCGTCCGCATCTTCACCTTGCGGAATAGGCTCTTCTGTCAATACGCTATAAGATGAAACCGTCTCTTTAATAGGCAGATTGTATTTGAGAAGGGTTTTCAGCTCTTCCAAATCCTCTACTTCGAACTCCACCTTTCCTTCAAATAGTGACAATCCACCATTTTTTATAGCATCATCCACCACGTTATGGGCAAGCTGTGGGATGGAGTCATCCGGGATTCCGCTTATATATCTGGCAAGAAAAGGCTCAACCAAAGAGGATGAAACGCCATCAAGAACAGGAGATATCTCTTTTGCCATACTCCACATCGGGCTTACCCATCCGGTAGATTTTATTTTTGATTCAATGCTGGAAAGAAAAGGCATCCGGCTCAAATTGCTACCCAACAATTCTTGAATAGCGGGCTGCGCCCATTTATTGAGCACAGCCGCCAGTTTTTGTGCGTTGGAATACATAACGCTTACCCGTTACAGCAACATCCTGTATCACACACCTTTCTCTGAGGAACAACAAGCTCGCTCAATGCAGCCAGTTCCGCAATCTGCTGTTTCATACAGCTAAGCGTAGCGGTATTGGTGCCGTTGTAAACTGCCTGGTTCATGTTGATTGCATTTTGATCCTCTTTGTTTCTGTTGATGATAGTCAACAGGCGGTCGTAGACATCCGCAAGTTTTTGGTCTGTGTAGGTGTTAGACTTAAGCAACGCAATCTCGGAATCTTTCGCTGCAAGCTTATCCATCATACCGGCTTCATAGCGGCTAACAGGTCTGTCTTCCGAAGTAATTACTTCTACCGGACCTGCGTAACCTGCATTACGTCCGTTACCACAACCGCCAAGGATATTCCCGGCATTCACCCCAAAAAAAGACGCTAATCCAGCCGAACCTAATACGGTATTCAGATTTCCCTGACCCTGCCCGGTGACACTGTATTCCTCACCACTCATTCCTTTAATCTTCATAACTTATAAGTATTTTATACACGGTCAACATTAACCGTGTAACAAAGGACAGGAAAAGTGCGTTGCTCCTAAATTATTCCGTTGCTACCTCGTTGCTAATATGTTGCAAGTTCGTTGCTACACTCCATTTCTTTATCTTGTACTGAAAATTGTTGCGTATCTTGTTGACTGATTGACGGGTCAGTCGGGTAAGAGAAGATATCTGGGTGTCGGTCAGTTTCTGCGAAAGCAAATGTATAAGGATATATCTTGCGTCTACCGCTTCCTCGGAGTTACTATGAAGCATTTCGTATTCTTCAACTCCTGTCTCATTTTTCACCGCAACGACCACTTCTTTGTATAAATCTATATTTTTCATGCTGTTAAACATATACAGGGTTAAAACAAAACATCTCAAAATCTGTTGATAAAGCTATGAAGCCCCATTAACAGTCCCTGAGATGTTAGCCCGTGTATGATTTGGTCGTCGAAACGGGTTGGGGCTTTCTTCTTTCCCCGCCCCTGGGGTATTTGTTAACGATTACCGGCCTTCTACTTTACCGGTCTACGGATTGAATTCTAATTAGCGCATCATGTTACCTCCTTTCTTGGATATATAATTTTCATCGATTATTGTATATAATTTCATCACATTTCTGTATTTACCATATAAACAAGTTCCAACTAACTCCTGCACCAACATACCAACCGCCCGGATAACCGTATCCTGCCTGCAAACCTAATCCCCAACGTTTCTTCTTCTGTAAAGGTGGAAAAGTAATAATTTTATTATCTCTGTATATTTCCATAGAATCAAGAGTAGGATTATATCCACTGACTACCGCCCGGTAATCATCGGTCTTATACTCCTTGCTTGTTATCGGTATCAGTACCGGAATCGAATCGCCTTCTACGGTTCTGTCAGTCGTTGTATCTATCAGAATAGGTAGATATACCGTATCGGTACGTTTCAGAGTTTCTTTTACCGGCTTAGGGATTGTGTCTCTTACTGTGTCCCGGATATGTACAGTATCTCCTTTAATGTAAACTGTTGACGGTTCGTGCGGACTGCATTTCATCCACACGATCACGCCAAGCAGCAGGCAAATCAGTATATAAGGAAGGGTTTTCATGCTACCTCAACGTAAATACCTACAAGGTCTTTTAGTGAGTTGTAAACCGCTTGCCCGGTCGAACGGGTGCACTTATAGGTAACTCCGTCCTGTGAATAGTATTTGCCCTCTTCCAATGTCATATTGTTATTGTATGGAATCGGATCATCCTTTGTCCCCGCAGCGATCTCGTTGATTTCCTCATAGAGAGCTGCGGTGTTGATGCTTGGCGGTTGATTCTCCAAGACGACAGCAATATTCTGCCTTACCCGGTACAGTCCATCATTATATTGCACTTTCATTCCGGTTGTTAGTGATTTGCTGATAAACTCGTTCCAATACGGATACATGGACTTCACTTTCAACGCTTCGTTGTCTGTCAAGTTCATTGTTTGGATTCCAGCCTTAGTTATGTTCAACAGGTTTTGAGCTGCCGCCACCTGGATAAACTGCGCACTGCCTGCCGGACGTTCTTCTTCCGTCCATGACCATTCATCACTCGACAGAAGGGCGTTCAGTTCCGGGCTGTCAAAATAGTATCTCGGAAACTCTTCATCCTTGTAAGGGGCCAAATACTCTTCGTGGAGAATTACCTTACTTCCGTCTTTACTCTTTCTCATTGTGGGGATAGCCAACAGACCGTGCTGGGCTAGCCATTCGATTGTTACTACTGCGTATTTCATATGTTTTTTAATTAATTGTTTAACTTACTTCAATGTTATTCTCAATACCTACAATGTCATTAAGCTCTTGGATTTCTTCTTCGGAGCTTATTTCTGGGAATAGCATAAAATCAAAGAGAGCCATTTGAGCAAAATTACCTCTAGCAAATGAAGTGCCAATATTAGGAGCATATTGAACTCCTATATTAGCATTAGTTGCAGTTATATTATGAGTTATATTCAGTAAATCTTTATCAATAATGTGTTCATTAAGTATACCATCAATATAAGTTTTACCACCTTTATTTGAGTATTCATAAGCTATTGTCTTACCTGCTGAAACAATAGCTAAGTATTGACTCCAACTATTTCTTTGGTCATACAAGTATCTATCATAACTTTGTAAATTCACCTTCATCAATACCTGCTTAGCACCATGAGCCAAAGTAGGAATAGTAACAAAGTCATCTACGCCATCAAGACAGAATGAGCTTTCGTATTCAGGAAGCTGTTCAATGGAAACACTTATAGGTTCTCCTTTTACAGCGTTGATTACATAGAAGTTCAACCTTTTAACTTCTCCAACAGTATAATCCTTAGTAGAATATTCACCATTTCCAAACCTATCACTAGTAATTACAGTATCATCACTTCCTTTAGGATAATCTATTTGAATCTTTTGGTTATTAATAAGACCGCTTATTTTGAAGCGGAAATAATGTGACTTAGATCCAACTGTAAAAATAGGAGTGCCAAATAATGCAGTAGTACTAGTTTCAGCAGTTAAATTTACCTTAAAAGCATTATCTGTTGGTTTAACTCCAGCTATATGGCTAGTATAAGTATTCCAATCATATTTATACCCATTAGCCCCACTCATTCCCGCATAAGCAGAGTTGTTGATTACCCCATGATTACCTTTACCTGTCAAGTCCGGAATGTAGCCTAGTATCTTGTAGCTAGAATTTGGAATCCTCAACCTATTAGGCGACAGGATACAGCTCGGCTCATTGGCTTTTAGGTAGGTACGTGCATTATCAAACACCATAGACTTCTCTACCTTTATGATAGTGTTTGGGTAAAGCGTTACACCATTATACCGTGTCTCGGATACAGTATATAGCTCCGGTAAAAGGTTGGCACTTCCTACAAAGACTATATCACTGCCTACTTTCAACTTATCTCCCCAAGTGATAGTTTTACCATCTTGTTTTAGATTAATTATTGCTGGATAAGGCTGTACAATATCCTCGTATCTGATATACTCGTCAATGGTTATGGCTATCTTTTGAGGAGATTTGACAACCTTTCCTGTAATCTTGTAAACGCCATTGTCACCGGATATGGATATATCACTAATGGCATTGCACGACACATCTATTAGTTTGTCAGAGGTATTTGACAACGTTACAGTGATAGTAACCATGCTATCTACAGAGATATATTCTCCGGGATTGACCGAATAGGAAATTGAAGAATATTCTCTATTACTCTTCACAATCGGTCTAAACTCCACCATATCCGGATACAGCGTACCCAACTTATACCTCTTTAATTGGCGCTCTAGCAGGAACTCGGAAAGGGAGTAAGGGAAAAGCAAGAATATTTTAATAGCAACGTTGGCATAGAAAGGAAAATCACCTCTGGGAAGGCACAACCGTAGGGTAGACCCATCTATTGATGCGGAAGCAACAATAGGAGTACCGCTATATGAATATTTAGATTGATATACTAAACTTTTTTCATTATAGCTTTGCAGAATGTTATAACTAGGACTAAACGTATAGCTTCTAAGTTGTCCAGCATTACTAAACTCACAAGCAAAAGCACCCCAGTCATTTGTATGACCTTTGAATGCCAAACATTGATTTTTATCCACAGGGGAAGTAATCCACCGTCTTTCGATAGCAACCGTATAATCTTTCAAAATTGGGAGATTCTCAACATTTCCGTAATCGCTTACTCCGTCAGTCTGCCAAGCCCCTTCATCATTGATACCGCTCTCTTTGTTCCACGCAGAGTTGTAAATCTTCATATTATGCCCGTTGCCGGAGAAGTCCACAAGCTCATCGTTGAAAGAAGCGTGGTTCTCATTGGTGATGCCCTGCCGGATGGTGTCGTAGATGATATCCGGTTTAACATGCTTGTCCAAATTGAAGTAGGATATTACCTGATTGATTTGGTCGGTGGTCAGTACCTTGTTGGCGATGATAGTCCAGTACCAAGCAGTTTTAAAAGAGTATGCATTATAAGATGAAGGATGAAAAACATAATCAGAATTGAAATTTACCTTATCAACTAATTTAATAGAGTTCTTATCACCCATTATTAAATTAAGGTTGTTAGTCGTACCATTTTTATCGGTATAACCTAACATACTGATTACTCCATTAGGTTCAAGTGTATTTCTTACATTATATCCATTAGTATTACTAAAATTAGAATTACACATTATTTGACTTGAATCCAAATTAGCCATCATACTCACCACGGTAACCTCATTGCTTCCTCCCAACATCTCCTTAACCGTCTTGGTGGAAGTGATTAAGTCGTCTTTACCGTCAGTGACGAAGGCGCCTTCAAAAGAGGGGATTTGCTCTATTCTTATATTATTCCAATCGTAACGACTTTCTACTGTAAATCCTACACTAGCACGATTATTATTAATCTTAGATTCTGGTAAATGATAAATACCATCTTTTGGTATAGTATATGCAATAGGCAAATTAGCTGTTTCATCTGAAATATAAAAGTATAAGATTTTTCCTCCTTTTGGAATACCTGAAACTTTTATATTCATTTCATTTATCTTACTTTCACTAGAGTGCTTATATATAAACCAACTAGATTTAAAATTTCCATCGGTAGTAATTACACTATCAGTAACTTTTATATTTGGATATATTATCCAATCAGTAAAATCTTCTTCATACTTCCCATACCCGCTATTGAGCTTGTAAGCCGCATTGCTAATCACAAACGGATTGTCTGGGTCCACCAAGTTCTTGATTACAGCCCTGTCAGGGTCGTCGTTGCTCTTGCCGTCACAGATACAGACGGCGACCAAAGAAGCTAATACTTCCGGGTCTATGTAAGGACGGGCGGAACCGGAAGCTGCTCCCGGAACGCCCAACTTAATCGCATTGACGCGGATAGGATCAAGCCCTATCCGGTCAAGCCTAATCGGATTTAATCCTATCGCTTCCATTATTCTTCAGATTCAAAGTATTGAGCCTTGAGGGGCTGTTGTGTAGATTCGAGTTTGATATATTGACCTTTCTTTAGACCAACGATAGGGCGGGCGAAAACCTTACCACACAACCGGGATTCTACCGACTGGAATTTTTCGCTATCGTAACTGATGGAAAACTGTAGCGTGCTTCCCTTTTCAAATTCAAGCTGCAAGCCAATGCTTTCTTGATTTACTTGTATAGGGTCGCTTACATATTTATCTTCTACCTGATTGAATGTAATATCTTTTAATGCCATGATTGTTCCTCCTTTTTTAATTTATAACAATTCCCATCCGGCTTCTATGTCAGCCATGACAGCCGGGATACCGTTCTCTACATGTGAGATAGCGGCAGCGAAAGCACACATGGTCGCTTTGTCGTTGATGTCCGGGACGTATGTGTTCGGGACTTGCATTTCACTGCATACACGGCTAATATATCCGGCTGTATTATTCTCGTTCTCCGGTGCCCACCGGTGGATAAAATCTGCCACCGTCTGACAGCCGTGTCTATTACGGTAGTTCTGCAAAGTGCGGATAAGGGCACGGTAGCCCCATCTCATTTCCGTAAACTGGAAGAACGACTTGTCTTCCTGCTTTTCTCTCAATCCCTGCCATTTGTCCTTTGTGATGCGGATGTTGCCCGGATTATTGTTTCTTAGTCCTCTTGGTAAACTCATATTTATTTCCTCCTATAATATCAATGTTAATACTCCAATTTGAATCACCTGACCGATAAAACCACCTATCAGCGTAGCGGCAATATCGAGCCAATCCCATTTTCCACCGTATGCACGGTCCTTGAACTCCATGCCGACAGCCAGTCCTGCCGCAAACAGGATGGTTAACAGTGCACCTGCCGGGATGGCGTAGAGCAGGTGCTTGATACGGTTACTTTCATTTATCCAGCTCATATAATTATGTTTTAATAATCACTGGGTGGCTTACGCTCCTTGCATCCTCTGACTTCGCATTTCTTGAAATTCAATGACTGATTCTCAAGTTCGAGCTTTACATTCTTAGACTGTAGATCACGTATGCGCTCGCGGTCTTCATTCTTCTCAACATAAAGTTGGTCGATCTTGGTATCCAGTTCATGAACTTTGGCTTCTTTCTTCTCGTACAATTCTTTCCACTCGGCTGCATACTGGGTTATATTCTCAGCTTCCGCCTTCTTGGCGGCGGCTGCTTCCTTGCGTTTCTTGGAATCGTAGAACTGGAAGGCTCCAATGAGGGGAAGCAGGATAGTTGCGACTATCCCACCTATCATTGCCACTATCTGACTGATTTGTTCCATATTAAACCAAGCAAGTAAGATAAACGGTCAACAATGAAATTACCTCAATCCAGAACATAGGCTTTCTCTTTATGAAATCGGAGATGAAGTTACCCGTCCAATGCTTCTTCATGGAGACAATCATGTAAATAATGAATCCCAACCATAACAGAAGCCAGTACCAACTGTTGCAGCCTACCCATATCTGGGAGAAGATTAAGGACATGGCGGCACCGATACAATGGGCTGTTTTCTCGCTTCCCTTGAAATTGGGAGACACACCGAGCACAACCATACCGACAACCGAAAGGAATACAAGAAACCGGCTGTTCTCCGTACTTGATTCCAAAGCTGCCGGAAGAAGCAGCACACCGGAACCAATCATACACAGAGCGAACCAGAATTTGTGTGTCAGCGCATAGTAGGTGGCACTGATTGAATAAGGGATTTCTTTCCCTTTCTTAATCATCGCAAAGACATAGCCCGCGATGAGAATGAATGATAATAGTACTAATGTAATCATAGCTTTATCTGTTTTTGAGTTTATAATACAAAATTGAGCTGTTCCGGGTATCCGGTTTTGTAATTGTAGGCTTCCACTTGTCCGGCATCAGACAAACCTTTCACAGCCGCTATATGGGATTGCGTCACATTGTAGCAGTCAAGGGCGTACAATTCAAGCCGGTTGAGCATTTGCAGGGCTGTATCAACAGGAATAACGTACTTCTCGGCATTGTACCAAAGCGTGGTATTCATCCGTCCGGATTCTTTCTCAATACCGATTGAGTTGACCAGTCCGACACGGGTGTCTTTGTCCAACCATATCTGTTTTCCGGCAAGCGTGAATGAGTTGACGGCATCCGACTTGTCATAGGCGTTGATTTCCGCTATCTTCATCTCTTTCAGTTCGTCAATCGTATATTCATGCTCGACCAGTATAGGATACCCTTCATCATTGGTAACAATAAGCTTTCCCGCAGATTGACCGTCTAACAATTCTTGCCAATACTTTTTCGTAATCTCTATTGCACCTTCTTGGGGTGTGTCGTGGAATCCGTTTTTCCAATACATTTTTTGTTCCATAATTATTCTTTATTAATTATTTCCAACTTCCTATTGCTATCCATCTGAATGACTGCGAAGAAGGGGATACACTTCCCGCGTTTGCGTATCTTCTATAAACCGTAAAATATGAAGCATATATAGCTGCATAATTCACAGACCATATAGAATTATCCGTATTATCCGTAGAACTAGAAAAAGCTAGGGAAAAACAGGATTTGAAAGATACTGGGAAATTGATAGACTGATTATTTGAAGCACCAGCGCTAAAATATCCCCATTGTATCAGCAGACCGTTATTAAACTTAGCATAACCGTTCTGACCGAGTGATACAGTCATGGCGTTGGAGAGGTCGGCTTTAGCGTATGTAGTACTTAGATTGCTTAGTTCATCCTTTTCCTCATCAGTCACAAAACGCTTGTTTGTCTCCTCTGTCACATCACTTGCTTTATGGGTATGCTGAATCAGTGCGAATAAATCCTTCCCAATAGGAGTAACAGACCATTTACCCGTAACACCGGAAGACGGGTTGCAGGAATAATAGCATAATACGCCATCTTGGTTTAATGCCACGAATGAGCACTTTGAATTATCTTCTGCCAATTGCATGTTTAGCACTCCCAAATTGTAATACTCACCTTTTTCGTCCAGGACATATACCATTCTACCGGATTTCCATGCTTCGTAAATAGCGTTTATTTCGGTTAGGTGGTATTGGGGTACGTCATCTTCATTTATGATAGTACTGAAAGAAAGAGGTGAAAGATATACCGATAAAGGCTCGACCAATTTCCCTTGATCCTGCCAATTGCCATCATAATAAGCATAATAATTATAAGGCTTTTCCCCTACAGCATACATTCCGTTTTGCTTAGGTCCTTGCGGATATGCTTGTTTTAATTCTTCCAAAGTATCGTAATGACCTAGTATTTCAAGTGATTGGCTACCGAAAGATTTAACCATATCTACCATTAGGCTACCAACACGTTTTGCGGTATTTGCGCCATCTTTATGCTCGTCTCTGATTTGTTCTGCTCTATTTAATAGTCCTTCCACTTCCATATCATTCTCCTATTATTCGAAAAACGGTTCTATTCGCTTTTAATTTACCTCTACCTTTATACAATGGGAAATCTTTATTGCGGTCATTTAGGTATTGAACGCATTCTTTCAAATATCTGTCCGCAATATTAAAGGCGTCATTGTAAGCTATTACTTTCTCTTTCATATCCGGCCGTGAAGAATATTCGTCATTTTTTTCTACGTATCCAAAACGGGTTACATTACCATCCCCGTTTTTTACTATACGTGCATAAGTATAATATGCTAATGCTGACTTAAGGCCAACAATGGTTCTTTTACCTTTACATTCACTTTCATATTCTCCACCATTAAGAAGGATATTATATTTGTCAGGATTCTTTTTTATATCGATAAGAAGTTCATCCCCAAGCGCATTCTTCATATCAATATTCTCAGATTCTCGAATGTATACTTCAATATCTTTCTCATCCAAATGAATGGATATACTACGGGAAAGGTTAGATACCTCTTCCACTGTTATTAGGTACTGCTGCATTTCTCACATATTTAAGAGGTTCAACACTGTAGTCGTTTGAAGTATTTGCAACTTCATACCAATTATCAAAAATCTTTTGAAATGCTCTTTCTATCATGCGTTGCTGCTTTGACACAATAGAATTATAGTATTCAAAAGCATCTTCCAAAATATCGCCTGAAAAACCGACTTTCCCATTACGTATACAAAGCCAAGGCTCTTGCCCATAAGCAGTATATATTCTTTCTACAATGCTTGCATCCGTAACAGAAAACTCCTTATCATAATTCTTTGATGACAGATCTACAAATTCAGGCTTTTCTTCATCACTGTTTAAAGTTACCTCTAACAGTTTACCGGCACTGGTATCACCTTGTAACTGAGTGATTGTGTCAGAGAATCCTGTGTCTTCATTTGCATTCTCTACGGGATTGCCATTATCATCCAATTCAATTGAAGAAGTCCCTTTTTTTGTAATAATCATGCCGGACGCAAAGAATCCACAACGTGCATTTCTGAATTTCACGTTAGCTAGTCCTTCATCTGTACTCATCTCTGTTGCTACTCTATCGGCACGTGGGCGAGGATAAGTATTTTTACCATTACCCGACAAGAATAATATTTGTCCTTTGTAATATTCGATACCTCCGGCAGCTTCTATTTGAGATAAAACTACCTCTTTCCTTGGATTGAATACATCTATGAAGTCTATATTCTCTTTTTTTACTTGAAGTGGTTTGCCCGCACGTGTCTTTTTACCGCTCCAATCCGGATGAACTGCTATCTTTGCAACGTATCCGTTAGAATCTTCTTCCAAAAGCCTGCAATTTTCAAAAGGAACATAATTCAATTCACATATTTCTCCATATATATTGTAATTGACATGCAAAGATATTCCGTCAAAATTACCCACATCAGAGCATACAAGAGCATGTATGTCATCTACTGTATCGCCTTTTCGATTAACTATATATTCAGAGAAGAGAATGTTTTTGAATCCATTCCCTTCTATAAAATTGGCATATCTTTCAGAGCATTCACTTCCGGTAGAGCTTGCAGAAATGATATTGCGAAGAGTCTGAGGATAAAGGTTGTCATCTCCAAACCCCTGTATACCAAACTGTCGCAAGTATGATACGTCTACCCGGTCACTGCTTTTCTTTTTTAGGTCCTTTACCCTCATAATGGATTATTTTTCTTCTGTTTTCTCTGACTTTTCAATATTTTCCTCTTTCTTTTCCTGCTGTTTATCCATCTTTTCAGCGTCTTTTCTTTTTGCAATTATGTCTTTTGCCTTTGAAAGATGATTGTTTAGCTGTTTTTCGGTGATTTTGCGTCCACCAAGCTCATAAGTTGCAAGTTCGTCCATCAATGAATCTTCTGAAACTCCACCATCTAATGCTTCAACAATAATTGCTATAAGTTCATCGCTAATAGATTCTCGTTTCAGTGTACGTCTTCTTACTTTGTTTTCCCAATCAGCAGGATAACCGGAGAAAAACATAATACCTTTAGGATTGTCAGCCAAATAATTTTCTGCAACCTCATCGGTAATATTGGCATTGGTGTACATATCTCCGCTTCCAAATTCTTTTTGTAGAACAACACCATTTTTCAGTATGTAATTTGATTTTTCTTTCATTTTACCAGTTTTTTTTAGATGTATATACATTTCGATTACCGCATCATGGTAGCAATCATTGCAAGATGTTTTAATAAATTCTTTTCCAAGGACTTCCCGATACATCAATTCAATATCAAGTTTATTAGAAGAAGAGAGAGCTTTACACTCTCTCAACTCTTCCAATTTACCAACCACTTTTAATAATTCCATGATTTACCCTCCAACCACAGCAGTAAGAGCTTCCACCGCTTTTTGAGTTGTTTCGTAGCTTGTTTTATACAAGAATAGGGCGGATTTAGGCACCTTGGTTTCTGTCAGGCTGATAGCCCACCCTCCATCTGTATCTTCAGAGTATTTATCGCTGCTAATCTCTGCTGCTTTCAATCCCTGATAGAATCCGTATACTTGGAAAGCCGAGTCTCCAGGATTCTCCTCTTTTTGAATCCCTTTTGCTTTGTTTTCCAATATAACTACGAACTCTCCATTAGCTAACCCGTCAATAATATCTCCACACACATCCGGATCATTCGCTAATATTACCATATTGACAGTATTAGTAAAAGTATTACGATATGTTCCGGCCGCCAATGCCGTATTGGTTCCTGTGAATGGCGTTCCACCATAAACGACAACCTTATACGCTTTCTTTCCGGATTTCATAGCCAACGTTTCGATAACATTCTTTCGTGTTGTATTGAATGTAGTTGCAGAAAAATCAATATCCGCACGGTTGGCAATAATACCCTCTTGCTCTACTCCCGGAGTAATAGGATCATCGCACGATGGTACGATGTCCTTTTTAATTAAATTATCACAAACTCCTGCCATAATAATCTCCTTTCTTAATAAGCAATTTGGAACAAGTTGTCTTCTCCAATCAAGCAGCCAAGACGTCCGGCTGAATAAGCCTTGGTTACTCTTTCATCCTGATTGAACCAAATTTCCAAGTCTGAAATGATTTGGTTTGCAGGAGAACCGACAAATAACTGTTTCGGAGATCCATATATAGCACGGTGAGGAAGATTTAACTTAGTACCGTTATTCTGATACTTTTGAATGAATCGGTCCCAAATAGAAACCCGGTATACCATTACTCCGTTATACTCTGTCACGTCTAATCCCTTAAAGATTTGTTCCCACGTAAGAATTTCTTTGTATTCACGTTTCAAATCTTTTGTAAGAGCATCGCCCAAAGACTTTGTACAATAAATAGCCGCACCATCCATAGCAGCAATACGTGGGTCAGCGTTTTCAAGCAATGAATCAAAGATTCCGATAGCCGCATTGGCCGTTTTAATTCCACTCAGCTGAGCAGCAGTAGAAGCTTCAGTGTTGGCTGCGATGCTTACTCTTTGGTTTGCATTAGCCGCCCCAATTGCAAACAACTGTTTCCAGAATCCGTTACATGGCTTGAAGAGTTCTACATCTACTCCCTCAGTTATCTGACCTGTTGATGCATTTTGAGCTTCTTTATCACCGAACCAAATGAACCTCCAAAACATTCGTTTGATAGACAACTCAAGTGCAGGGTAGATTATAACATCCATAATATCCGTACTAGTCAAGTCACCAATGTTTGTACCAGTTTTGAGTGCATATTCTGCAATAGTATTCATGAAGTCCTCATAACACCATTTCAAAGGGACTGACCATTGTCCAATATCCCATGTCTTTTCTGCTGCTTGTATTGTGACATCTTTATAAGTAGGATTACAAGGAGCGCCAGTCCAACCTACATCTTCCATTTCCCCAGTCCAACCTAGCTTCTGGCCGTTCTGTACATTTTGAACGAACGTAAAGAACTGCTCCAATGACTCATCAACAAAATTAGTCAATACCAACAGGTCACGTAAACTCTTAACCGCCCCGTTATCTTTCGTTAAGTTTTTTACTGATTCTAAAATATTCATACCTTACTATTTTTTTGAGTATCTTTTTTTGTTTCTCTCTCTCGCTTCTTCAAGCTTTTGTTCAACCAAACTTACTGGCTTCACTTCTTCTGTTTTTTTAGGCTGTGGATTATATGACCGACCGGCAGGAACATAAGCACCAGTGGCCTTTTTCAACCAAGCTTCTCCTCCTGCTTTTTCTACAGCCGCAATGATACGAGCGTCGGCTTCACTCTTTGCACTTGATTTCAGAGAAGCGTTCTCTGCTTCTAGTTCAGCGATACGATCCTTCAAAGCTTGCGTATCATCCTCTTCGGAAGCCGGTTCTTTAATCTCCGTAATGACACCATCGGTAACTACTACAGTCCGGCCATCTTCCAAAACAAACTCACCATCAGGAGAAGCAGGATCACCTACTTGTATTTCTCCCTCTTCACGTTCTACAGTCAACTCGTCACCGGTTGATGTAGTAATCACCATTCCAACAGATTCGGGCGCATCTTTCACTACACCCAAAGCAACGCCAAGCATATGAAATGCTTGCGCAACTGTCACCTTCTTTTCTTCTTTTGCCATACTTTTAATATTAGGATTATTATTAAAATTTGTTTTATTAGCAGATGCGGAAGTAGCCGGAACGATAGAAGAGATAAAACCTAATTCAATAGCTTTCTCTGCATCAAACCAACTATCTGTATCCATTTGTGCTTCCAATATACTTCTATCTCTCCCTGTCCGGTCTACATATAATCCGAGCATCTTTTCTTTTTCTGCTTGCAACTCGCTCTTCAACTCTTCCAATTTAGCCAAAGTTATGTCTCCTATTCTTGCACTGGAAGGATAATATGGCGAATGAATCAGGAGTTGTGCATGTTGATACGCTGAACGCCTTTCGATCGGAGCCGCAAGCAGGATTACTGTTGCCATAGATGCAGCATTACCAACAACCTTACATGAGATTTCCTTACCTGATGCACGCAAAGCATCATAAATAGCGTAAGCTTCTGTGCAATCTCCACCACAAGAATGCAGTTCAATATCTATGCGATTATCATCACCGGGAATCCAGTCTATAAAGCCCTGTATATCGGGGAAAGAAATTGAATCATTGCCAGTTAGCCAATATTTCATTTTATCGGCATCAGCAGCAATATCTTTATTAATATATAATTTAGCCATATATCTGTAATTGTTTGTAACAAAGTTACTAAACCGGATACGGCTATAAGAATATAGGAATAAAATTGCACTGAAACGGTTATTTCAGTAAAAAAATAAGGGTGAGCAAATGCCCACCCAAAAAAATCATAAATCAACATTAGAGGAAAACTTCTCTATTACGTTGTAAACCATCCTTTCCGAAATGTTATATTCATCAGAAAGGTATTGCATTATATATGTCTTTTTATGACCTTCTCTCATCATTCTAAGGTAATCCTTGTATAGTTCCAAATACTTAATATCTGAAACTCTAAGAGACTTGTCGCACATAGCTTTTAAAGCCAATGCATTCATAGATAACAATTCATATGCGGTCATAAGCTGCCTAAATTTTCAAGTACTTCAACCCGTTTTCCAACTGTGTTTATTTCGGTTACAGATACCACCGGATTAGGCATCATCTGAACTCCCTTTGCTACGGCTCTTGCAAGCATATCCTCTCCCATGGTCTGATTACTTGACGCAGTGATGTTTATCGGAACACCGCCCCCCATTTGGTTAAACGAGGAAAGGATCGGAGCAAACAATTCTGTAGCTCTTGCTGTCATTACTGATTCCCCATTACTTAGTTGTGCCGGAATACTATCGCTCGTTCCGGTTCCTGGACCGGTGACTAAACCACCGGTTGCAAATTTGGCGGACTTCACGGTTTTAATAGCTGTAGCAATGTTCGTCATAATTGTAGTGATAGTTGTCGCTATAGCCGCAATATTGGATGGGAACGGAACCGATTGTGCCTGTGCAACACCGGCAGCAATTGCCTTTCCTGTATTTACTGCAATTTCTCCCAAAGCAAGTATCTTTGAAAGTTTAGCAAATCCTTCATTGCTTTCGCCCAGTTGCTCAGTGAGCGTAACAAGGCCTCCTGTTATTTGAGCCATAGCTTCATATTTAACTTGCTCAATCTCTACCTCCTTATTGGCCAACTCTTGCTTCGCATCAATATATGCATTTTCAGCTTCTAATTTACGCAGATTAAATGCCTCTATACTTTCCCCTTCCATTTGTTGGATAGCATCTAATTCGGCCTTTCTTTGCTCTACTTTAATACGAAGAATCTCTTCCTCGTTACCATGCAACGCTGCTATTTCGGTTTCAAACCGGAGCTTCATTGCTTCCTGCTCTTTCCTTGCTATATCCTCGTTACGGGCAATAACCAAATCATCAAGCTGCTTATTGTACTTTGCACGAATGGCAATTTTCATTTGTTCCGTATTCTCTGTATTGGACAACTCGAGTTCCTGTTGTGCAAGTAGTTGATTCATCTTCAACTGATACTCTTGCTCGCTACCCTCTTTGACAGATTCAAGTTGAAGGGATATAAGCTTTTCCCGGTTCTCTATATCCTTTATCATCTGTTCATCGGAAATCTTTTGCAACTCATTAGCTTGTTCTTGCTCTTTCGCTTTGATAGTGGCAAGTATTGCGTCTCTCGCTTTAGCTGTAAGATTTTGTTCTTCTTTGAGTTTCTTCTTCAAATCCTCAATTTCACGAGAATATGAGATATTAATTTGTTGACGTTGTTTATCAGCCCCATCTTTTACTAAAGCAAGCATTGCATCTTCTGCTTGCCGGATGGCTTCGGTTTCTTTATCTTTTCTCTCTTTTACAATACGAGTGTATTCCTCTGCCTGTTTCTTTGCTTCTTCGGCAGCAGCTTTGTCCTTAGCAGCAATCTCGGCTTTAATAGTATTTTCTTGTTCAAGCAATTCTCTAGTTTTATCAAATTGATCCTTTCTAGCTTTATAGACTTCAGCTTCCAATCGTGCCAATTCGTCATTTGCTTCTTTATTATTTTGCGCCCATTCTGATTCTATCTGAAGGGCTTTCAATTTACGTTCAGCCAATTCAACATTTCTATCCGCCTGTTCCTGCTCTAATTTATTAGCTTGCCTTACAAACTCCAAACGTTCTTTATCTGTATAATTTTCTTTATCCTTAGCTTTGTTCCTTAGTTCAGATACAGCTAGCGCATCTTTAGCATTTTGAACCTCATCCTTACGTTCTTGTTGTTGGATGGCAATCTTTTCTTTTGCTAATTCAATGGCCTCACGGTTGGAATCATTAATATCTTTAAACACTTTGCCAAGTAAAGGAACTTTTTCAAGTTGTGTACTGATCCAATTATTCAACTTTGCTCCTGCTTCTACTACAGAAAGAATTCCGCCCGCCAAAAATTGAACTACATTAAGAAGTCCATTAAGAACTTTCGTCAAAGGAGCAGTAATAATACTCCATCGATTAGAAGCCTCTTCACTGGAGTTTATAGCTTTTGTAACCCCCATTATAACAACTGAAATAACAGACAGAGTAGCCACAATGGGATTAGCCAAAAGGGCTAACAATTGCTTTAAAAATCCTTTTACAGAGGTAGTTGCAGCATTGAACGCTCCTTTTAATCCTCCTGCATTTTCTTGAATATCCATAATCTGACCAATAAATGGCACATTTGCAGATACTGCCTTCTTTATAGATTCTTCGTAATTTCCAACATTGCGGTAAAAACGTTGCGTCTCTTCTTCAGCACCTTTAAGGGAATCAGTAATATCATTTATACTCTTTTTCAAAGTTTGTCCTTTAGAGGCATTTCTTTCCGCTTCCGAAAGACTATCGTACTCGGCTGTGAGATTAGATAGTTGAGCACGAAGAGATGTTAAACTTCCTTCTAATTCAGTTTGCTGTTTCCTATCATTCTGAATTTCTTTATTAAGAACACGAATTGCATCTGTATATTGTTGAGATGACGCCTTTAATTCTGCAATTTTAAGATTATAAGCTTCAAGGGAAATCTTTCCTTTTTTCAACTCTTCTTTATAAGCAGATTCTTCTTTTTTTAAGGCATCGAGTTCTGTACGATATGCCGCAATTTTACGTATAGCATCATCATATTTTACTTTAATCTCTAATATTTTTTCTGTTGCATTTTCCGCCATAGTACTACAATTTTAAAAGTTTGCACTCGCATATATCATTCTCATTAGTCTTTATCTCTATGATAGCCAAATAACAGCCATATTGTGCTAGATAAACCGGTACATCCATCTCTAAATCTCGTAACTCGATACTGTTGAGACGGATATACTCGGTCACTACCTTTGCATCATTGATTAGTCCTTTGTACGTCTGGTAGTTATTTGCAATTAAGGTAGTCCATTCTAGCCCTTTGAATACTCCTTTTGTACCGTCAAGAAGCAATATTCGGGGATTTGTTTTATTGTATTGTAACTCCCCGTTTTCGTTGTAGGAATACATAGGGATATAAGCTACTCCATTCTTTGCATCGCAAGCGGAGAAAGGCAGTTTAATAGCATCACGTTCGTAATCTATCGTGGCATCATTAACCTGTATATTTCCATCGTAATCTCCTTTTACCTTATCATCTTCTTTGTACTGGAATCTGTTATTTTGAGCTATATTGTCAAGAGTATATTTAAGGCTTCGTGGTGTTACACTCCTATAAGCCATAATAACACGGTTAGTCCAATCAACAGCTTTAAACTTGTTTGCAGACAGATTATCGAAGGGAATAAACTTGATTCCATTTACGCCATCCGGTAAGGCAAACAGACCAACCATTGAGGCAATGGCCTTGATAAAGTCTATTTGTTTAACATCAGGAAGATTGGGAACTAAGGGAAGTTTCTCTCCAAAAAGAACTTCACCTCTAGCTGAGAAATATAAAGAGAGGGCAGAATAATTAATTGTTGATATATCTGCACTTTGGTATACAATATCAATATACTGCCCTAAATCAACATGAATATTCTCATCAAAATTAAAAACTAATTTAATTAAAGAGGATTCTATATAAGCACCTTTTGTTTTCTTTATAATAGTATTCTTGACTACTACACTACCTAATGAATCAATTTCTTTTACATGCAATCTTAATTCCTTATTATAATAATCTGTTCCGATATTATAAGTAACAGAAAAAGACACATCTCCAATTATTCTTAAGTCTGTATCCCATTTTACATATAAATCACTATTGTAATATCCAGACACTTCCGCAAAATTAGTTTGCGTACTATCTCCCGTATAAGATAATTTAAGGTATGAAATACTATTTGCTACAGAATTGTAGCCATCTACATTAAGAAATGATGGATATTTGTCATACAATTCTTGTGAATCATTATTACTCAAAAGAGGTACAATCATCCGATTTATAAAGTTTATTCTATCAGCAGGAAAATTAAATGTAACTCCGTTTTCTTCCTGAATCTTATCGAGTATCCACCAAACAGGTATTACCGGGTGATACCACACATTCGGATCACCGGAATTAAATCCGTAATCAATAAGAGGAAACTGTACTGAATTGCTTCCTTTATTATTCCACACTACCCAATCTACTCCCTCTTCTGTTCCGTGTGTAATATCTGTTAGCTTCTTACCGTCGTTTACCACACCAGCGAAGTTAGTGACATTGCCCCAAGTTAAAGCTATCTCTATAAATTCTCCGGTTTCAAGTAATACGATATTTGCATCCTTGATTATTTCAATACCATTCCGGATCAATGTGCCTTTATGCTTTAGGTAAGGATAACGGCTCGTTGAACTCGGTATATGAGAACACTCAATCAAAGCAAGATTTCTCGCTGTTTTCGGTAGCTTGATAGTATAGCTGCTATTACTTACGATCTTACTAATATCGGTTAGCAAATTACTTTTATAACTCAAAGTAATATCCGTTTTACCTAGATCAACCTTTGTATTATTGATGTATAATTCGTCTCTTGTCATAACATTTGTGTTATAGTTTCCGGCATAGTTATTTGAATTTCGAAATCTTGAAGGTCTGCACCACTATCGGTAAATGTCCCCGGTACTATATTTACAGGAATCCAATTACCATCAATATACATATCGACAATAGGAGAAGAATGAATTGTAGAAAGCATCTTGAATGTGTCTCTATTCACTAATGTGGCACACGCCTTTCTTGTTGTTTGGAAAATCTTGCCCTGATAACGCCCCATTCCGTTATATGTGTATTTTACATCGCTATAATCAACATTCAGCCTTTCGCCTTCATTCGACGACTGTCCGGTTAAATCTCCCTCTTGAAACAACCAATACTGAAGAAATCCGTGACGATCCAACCATCGCAGATAAATCCCCTTATCACAATCATCGAAAACCACCTTGATAAATACTGCATCTTCGGGAATAGGTTTAAATGTTCTATCAAAAGTATATTGGAATGCGCTTGGAGATTCTGGAGTATTGAGTATCTTAATCATTCCAAAATCCTTGGCATCCCTAAACTTTTCACTAAAATCCCAATGTCTTAAACCATTATTTGTGAAGAAGTCCTGATATTCATTATTGTCATATCTAATCTTTACATGATCATTGTTAGCATTAAAGATCGTGATGGTGGAAGGGAATCTCCTAAACATCGTAACAGTACGAGAAGGATTAAATACCTCTCCTATATTCATTGCTCCCCATATAGGCTTCAATGTTGTAGCAAAAGTTTGTTCACCTATAATGACAGATAGAGAAAGAGAATAATGACTTGGAATGTCAGTAGGAGATACCTCCATCCAAGCTTTTATATATTCAGATATATCTATTGATACTTTCCCATCAATAGGAGATCTCTTGTCCACAGGACTATAATATGTGCCAACCCGGAAAGAAACATCACTAGTGACTCTATCTACTGTAACAATCTGCGGATTGAAAGCAAAACAAGTTTCATCCGGATATGTTATTGTATGCCCATTAAATTCCTCTGTCCTCATTGCTATTTAAATTTATATGTGTAACATCCCTTTCGAATATTCCGAAGACCTTTTCCATAATGATTTCAGTCGTTCTCTCTATTTCTTTAGAGTAAATATCATCACGTCCACCATCACGATGTAGTTGGGTTCCCTCCCTCGCTATCTTTCTTGCTATAAGATAAGCGACAGATTTTGGCTTTTCGAATATTAATCCTTTATCAATTATCCAATCGTAAATTATCTTATAAAATCCTCTTGGTACCTTACCGCCCTTTCGCCCAGTTTCTAGCGTTGCAAAAGGTTTTCTTCCCCAGACAATTCCACCATCCGATGTTATTTCAACTCGCAAACTAGATATAGTTCTTCCACTCGCTTTTTGTCCGGCTCTGATATGATTCTCAATAACCCTTTGTTTAAAGGCGTTCAATTCATACTCTAAGATACTTAATGCTTCACTTTTTGCTTCCAACGAACTTATTCCTTATCTTTTTGAACATTTCTCCTATTTCGTTACCGTAGCACAATAATAGACCTTGCTTCTCTTTTAGTTTCAGTTCTATTGCAACGACAGCCACATTCACGTCTAGTCGGTCATATGTAGTAGAGTAGTAAATATCTCCATCCACATATTCAAACAATCCGCTTTCGTTCAATCGAAGAATGAACTCTTTTGCATAGCTCTTACAGAGCTCCACCTTTTGGTCTGCTTTAGTTCCATCGAAATCAAGGTCTATCTTATCAACGAAAGCAATAAGGCAGTTTGGAAAGTCTTTTATTTGGCTCTTACTCAAATTAAAACTACCGGACACCGGAAGAATATTAATCACAGCCGGAAGGGGAACCTTATCTAGCTTTACATTAGCCATACGCCAATTATCGAAGATGTAAGTTATACCCTCCATCTTATCGACTATACTTTTTATTTTTTGCTCGACTGTTGTCATATTATTGTTTCGCCTTTAATTTGCTTTCATATTCAATAATTTTGCTCTCCTTAATTTTGCAAAGTGCTATTTTTTTCTCCATATCAAAACATTTATAAATTCTAATCCATGGCACATCCTCTACATCATCATGATTGTTTATACCCATCATTTGAGCATATCGATGGATAATTCCAAAAGCACCAAATCTTAAATCCCCATACCCGGCTTTTTTTTGAATAGGAGTTAACTCAATACTTGTAGATGCAAACAACTTGCTGATATGATCCACTTCCGATATAACCCACATCGAAAAACCAAGAACTATCTCTGCCTTTGATTTCAAAATCTCTTTTTCTTTCATGCCGAGGATAGTCATACATGGAGTCAACGCAACATCCTTAGACTTTTCCATGGATTGAAGTGTTATCAACTGTCCCATGGTTATATCATTCAAGTCGGAAGGCGTTCGCTTGTTTCCGATAAATTCCGGCTTAGGTAGAGATTCAATCTGTTTTCTCAATCCTTCCTGGTCCCGGCAAACGTCACTCTTTATTAAAAATTCTTTTACTGTCATATCTGTCCTAATCTTGCTTTTGGCCTGCGTATTATTGGCTTCTCTGATAACTTATTCAATGCTACATAACGAACAGCATCGAGCGCATGATTAAACTTATCTATCGGCTCATTCGTTATATCACCGGTCATTTTATTCTCTTTCCATTTGTAATTTCTCAACTCTTTTATAAGATTTAGGCTCCTTGTTGTTACGCACATCTCATATCTCTGCAATATCTGAATTCCAGTTCTTACAGAATCAGGTCCCTTTTGAGATGGTTCTATACGTGAAATACCATAATTGAATATTTCTTGTATAGACTTCTGCTCGGCAGAATCAGCAACCACATCGCAATTCTTATCTCTAAGCCTGCTCGCTATCTTATCATTCGTAAGCCCTTTCTCGTAGCACTGTTCATCCAACCACAACTTACCATCATTCAGATAAACGTCAATAATCGCTGTCGGATCATTGGTAAAACCAAAGTCAAGCCCTCTCCCAATCAATCTTGATCCGGTAGGTATTTCATTAACTTGCCTCCATCTGGAGTAAATGATTCCAACGGAACGCCCAGTTAATCCAAGTCCATATACTTTCCACCAATTTTCATCATCTTTGTTTGATTCTATTTCGGCTATTTGTTGCTCCGAAAGGAAAGGATTGTTTTTATATGTAGAATGAATTTCTATAGTTCCTTCTCTTACCTGTAGCCCTTTCATTTCGTACCAAAACTCAGCGTCCGGATTCCAATCAATAAAAATACATTCCGTTGTGCGGACGGATAATTGACGGTATATCTCATATCCTATACGGTTGCACTCATTTATGAAAAGAATATCACGCCTAGAGCCTTTTACCTTGCCCCAATCATCAGCAGAAAAGAAACGAATCTTTGTTCCTGTATTGAAGGTGTATATATGGTCGGTCTCGTTTTTATTATAGTCAATCCCTTCTATTAATCCTTCATTGGAAAGAATATCCTCAATGTCATATATCGCACCTCGCTTCAAATGCGGCAAGCTCTCAGAAACAACATCTATCACACGCCTCTTAGAGTTACCTGTAGCTATGGTGACAAAGAGCGATACAAGCGAATATGTTTTCCCCGAACGAGTCCCGCCCTTATTGGCAATAAGTCTGCTGCCGGAAAGCCATGCTTTAAGATTTTCAAGATACACATAGGTCGCATTCATTAGAACTTCTTTAACTTATCTATCAAATCCTCATCTTCTTTGTTATTGACTACAACGGTCAAACCTGTAGAAACTTCTCCTGAATGCTCGGTATTCTGTTTGTTCTTCCATCTGTCAGGAGCAAGGTTTGTGAGAAGGAATATACCAGCTCCCACATTAGGCTCAACACGGACATTTTTTCTTACTTCCTTTTTCAACTTCTTTTTCTTGCCTTCCATATAGTATTCAGAAGAAACCTGCTCATATTCATATCCGATGGCAGATCTTGCAAGGGAAGAAACTACATTGCGTTCTAACCCGTTTTTAAAGTATTCTTTTCCCTTTTTTATAGCATCCGCAAAATCCGCATTTTCAAGCCAACGATAATAGGTCTGAGAGTCTATATTGAAGTGAGAACAAAAATCTTTCAGCTTTGCTCCTCCATACTCCATGAGTCCATTTTCGCTAACCCACAGCTTGCATTCTTTAATTATCTGTTCATTAAATTTTGCCATAATTACACTTTCACAAACTAAAAATACCGAATAATCCCCTACGAGACTACTCGGTAATAATTAAATTACTGAAAGAATTGGTTCAGTAAGTTATTAAGAGCCTTTCATTCTCTCTCATGGCTGATTCAAAGCAGTCAGCCAGTAGGTTGTTGTCTATTTCTTGTTTCATCACTTCCCACTCTTCTTTTAAAATTATCGAATTCAATCTCAATACACTTGCATATTTTGTCAGCTTCCTCATATCGTTCAGATTCTATCAGTATCCTTTTTATCTCTTCAAGCTGATTGATATATACAATATCATTACGGTCTGTTACGTGATGAATATATCTTTGAATACTATTCAGCTTGTCCTCCATACGTTTGTGCCATTTGCTTATCATGATTGCAATGAAAGCAACAGCTGAAGCATTGAGGATAAACAATGCGATTTTAATTATTAGTTCTACGGTTTCCATATATTACTACTGTATTTTTCTTATCATAATTACTCTTTTTATTCATATTTTATCGGATTTGAATTTCTTGTTTATTTCTTTTTCTGCTGCTTTAGCCCCCTTCTTAAAGCCTTCCACAAAACTATCAAAGCAAATTCTGTTTATTTCTGGATCACATCTTTGCATAAGTGGACAAATCGAACATTTTTGGCTAAGCCCTGCGGACTTTTTAGCGAGTTTCGTTACATTTTTCATTGGTTTATCCTTTCATTCTGCCTAAAAAGGCAAGTTTAATCACATCATATTGAGTTCCTATCCATGCAAATTCCAACATGGCATTATCGTCTGCAATGTCATTAATTTGCATGATTGGGTAGTTACCTTGATTTGTGCTATAACAAACACACGAACTGTAAATAAAATCCTCAACCTCTTCTTGACTTCTTGGAACATTGAAATAACTGTCAAGGCTTCCGATTATATGCTCTTTCAAGTATTCGGAACTATATGCAGCAGCAATCTTATCTTGATTTCTAAGTGCATATCTCATAACTCATCTTTATCTCCTAATTCAGACAACGCTTGTTCAAACTCTTTGAGTTTCTTAATGGCGTAATCTCTACGATAAGTGATTATATCACGACTTGTATAATTTGTATAGAACCGGTCTATAAGGTTTTGAATAAAAAACCTTTCAGGCTCTTCGCAATGATTCAATAGAATTACATAATTCGTGTTTCGTGGGTGGAAACATAGGAATCTATAATAATTCACTTTGCCGCAAGAACATTCAATTAAGCGTTCATCAGTCTTTAATTTCCTAATGTCTTCAGTGTTCAATATAGGTTTCATGATTTAATCCTCCATATTAGGTAGTAAATCTTCGATGTATGCCCAACGGATAATTTCTGCTTTTTTGTAAAAGTTATCCCAATTCATCGAATCAGGGATTACGTTAAATCTACCATTTTTGCATTGAGCAAGATAATTTCTTTTCCTTTCCGGACATTCTTTTGCATCATGCCACACGCTATTGATGCGCCAGTTTGCACCCCATTCCGCAGCTTTAGTGTGTTCAATAAATCTATCCACAAACCCCGGATTGTTCGGGTCTGCTGCAAACTCATTTGCATAAAGATGTTCCTTTATTGCCTCCTTGATGTTTTTTTTCATTCTTCAACTCCTTTCTGTTCTGTTTTGAGCCTAATTAGGCTACATCGTTAATACTAATTTCTCCTTTCAAAACTCGCTCTACCTGTCTGTCGATTATCTCTTGAAACTCTATCTGGCAGATAAGCGAGCAATCCGGTATAATCTCTTCTACTGGGTCGCCCCGCCACGTTGGTAGTTCATCAAGGAAGATACGACCGTCTTTATCCTTTAGACAGGTAGCTCCAACATCACGCTCAATCTGCGCCATTTGAGCAAATACTTCCGGGAAGTCCTTCCGGATTTTATTCCAGTATCCCATACCACCTTTCACGCAACCGATGCAGTTGTTGTTATTGTATCCCATCTTGTACATAGTGGGGATTTCAATACCAGCTTTCCAAAGCATACCCATCGCATCCGGCTTCGTAATCTGCTTTTCAATTAGCGGAAACAGTGGCTTTGTGTTTGGGTACTGCTGTTTTAATCGGATGGCTCGGTTTATCTCTTTAGGGTCGTAATCAAAGCCCCAAACTTGACCGTCCCAAGAACCAAGTTCCTTTTCCAACTTGTAACGGACTCGCTTTTTTAACTCAAATGTACAAGCTGCTCCAGTAGTCCCATTGATGTACCGTTTTTTAATCAGTACATCTTCTACGTTGGAATACTTATCGCTGCGAATGGTGTGTATTGGCTGACCGTACCATCTTTCACAATCCGCAAGAAATCGGGCGTTATCAAGATGTCCAGAGCCAGTCTCTATGTAGTAAACTTGCACATCATCGTACAAGCTCAACGCTATCTTACAAGCTACTGCGGATGTTACACCGCAAGAAAACCATGCTATTATCATTTTATTCCTTTCTTGTTCTTTATTGAATGTTTTCATTTATGTAGTTTACAATCTTTCCCAACTTACTGGAAGAGAAAAGTTCACGATTTAATTTCCGCTTACCTTCTTTCCATTCGTGGAATAATTGGTAATATGGTGGATTTAACGTACGGTCAATCTTTATACAGTATTGATTAGTCCCATACTCAGTTATAAGACTCTCAATGTATTCGTTTGAATTATCTTGATCGGTGACAAATACCATCTTATCAGTAGCAAGTATCATATTTTATCTCCTTTCTTTATTGATTTGAATCACTTTTTTATTACAACTGCCATAGTGCTAACAGTCGTTCCACTTTCCTTGAATTCACCTGCTCCGATTTCAAAAACTTCTCCATGAACCTCTTCCAACCATTTCCGGAACTCAACACATTTCTTTTCAGATGCGAATTTCCAATGCTGGCTGGTAATAGCAGCAAGAGTTCCACCTTCTTCCAAGCGTTCATACATAAGCCTTACATGGTTAATATCCTGATTACCGGAAAACGGAGGATTAGCAATAATTTTAGTGTAATGTCCTACACTATCTTTCGTAAAATCTTCATCAAGCAATATTACGTTATCAAGTGCATGAAGAAACTCTCTGTTTTCCGGCATCAGTTCATAGCATTCAACTGTTACTGACGGGCACGACCTATGAATCGCTTTTATCAGAGCGCCACGTCCGGCACTCGGCTCTAATACTGTATCATCCTCATATATCCCTCCGGCAAGCATAACCAGCCAGTCGGCAACATCAGCAGGCGTTTCAAAGAATTGAAAATCTTTTTGTAAATCGCATCGCTTACCTTCTTTCAAGATGGAGAACACACGTTTTGGATTAAAAGGGAATGTAAATCCCTGTATCTTACCTCCCTGCCATGAGCCGCCAGCTTCTTCTATCCATTTCTTTGCTTCGGCATAGGATTTCTTATTGAATTGTACTTTCGGAAGTTTAAGAACACTATCCTCAAGAGTACAATGTTTCAATATCTCTTCCGCACTCCATTTCTTACCTTCATCAGCCTGCTTTTTCTTTTCGTCGGCCGGAGCATCCGGCGCTAACAGTGAAGATATTTTTTCTACAACCATATTGCTCGCATCCATGAAGGCATTGACGCAAGATAGTGCTTCCATGAGAAATTCAGTATCAACATATCCGGCAGCGTCATAAACATCTATACCTTCAGTCATATTCGACAATTCATTGAGCTGAGCTACACTACCACGTAACGTTTTTATTAAAGTCTCTTTGTTGTTCATCATAACTTTTCTGTAAATAAATTCTTGTCGTATCTACACTACCATGACCGAGAAGGTCTGCTAATTGAATTACATCTTTGGTTTTCTTCAGGAACATTTTAGCAAAGAAGTGCCGGAAGGCGTGAGCGTGCATTTTTTTCGAATCGATACCACAATGTTTACCCCATGCTTTCAGGTGCTGAGAAAAACCTCTTTGAGTCAACGGTCCGAATCTCCCGACAGCAAGAGTACCGGATTTGCCTGTCTCCTTTATATAGTCCTTCACCTCCCTCTGCAATTGCTTCTGGAAAAAGAAACGTCGATACTTGTTCCCTTTCCCTTTCAGAACAACTTCACCGGTCGCTATATCCTCCCACGTGAATTGCTGAAACTCCGAGAGCCGGGCCCCTGTAGTACCCAATACCTTGATGAAGAAATAGTAATCCTTGTTGGGTTTTGTTTTAAGATACTCCAGTAACCGATTATATTCATCTTCGGTAGGAACATTAGAAATATCTAACTTACGTTTCATTTTAGGCCTCTTCAATTCTATCGGCTTTTTCATCCATTTAGAGAACTTCTCAATGGCTGTAATACGTAATCGAATGGTGGCAGGAGAGAGCTTCGCCTCTTCAAGGCTTTTTAAAAATCGCTTGCAATTCTCCATATTCAGTTCATTGGCGTATTCGAAGTATTGCTTAAGAGAGGTGTGATAGATATCAACTGTATGTGATGAATAATCATTGTTATCAGTCAACCATATTATGAAGTCATGGAGCAGTTTCTTATTTTTTTCTGAAATAACCTCAAGTTTCTCCAAAGGTTTTACAGCCTTTTCCCGTCGGCCATATCCGATTTTAAGATAAGACAATAAATCACAAACAGCCGCACACATAAACGAATGGCGCACCATAGCATCCGCATTTTTATGTTTATATTTCAAATAACCTCGGCGATTGATTTCTTCAGCGCTCTCAAGAAAATCCGTTACATACTTGATATACTTGCCAATGGAATCATAGTTCTTTCCTGTTGTATACAGGTATGATATGTAATCTACCAATATTTGTTTTCGTTTATCATCCATTTCCATTTAATATCAAATCACACCAGGTATTATCATTCTCAAAAAACCACTCAAAACCACAAGCTTTGTGTTTGCCGGGTTTCTTATGGCAGATATAACTAATCAAGGACGGGCTGATCCCTGTTGCCTTGCCTGCATCTTGAATAGAAGGGAAGATACCACACAGTTGACCATTTTTTATAGCTACTACACTTTTCCGATTCATGCCAGCACCCGTCTTGTGCCATGCTCCACGTCCTTTTTCCAAATTTTTTAAGCATCTACGTTTACTCCATCTCGAATGGAATTTCAACTTCTTCCCCTTGTTATGAGGGGTGTGACCTTTCAAGAATCTTCCGTTTACCAAATTCCTTGTAGGGCGTTCTATGGGTATATATAATTCACTCATATCTATATCGTTATGAATATCAATTATCAAATATATGCGCAAACACACTCTTCTCATCAGCCAGCTCCAACCCAAGTTGTGAAGGGAACCGCTTGATGTAATTATAAAACTCGAACATCTTCTTATCATCGTCTCCGCACCGGTCTACCAACAATCTGATAAACGCAAGAAGGCAATCGGAGTCGTTTCCAAAATTCTCCTGTGTGGAGAACTGGGTTTTGTCAACGTCCTGTTTCAATTTACGAATAGAAGCTATAGCTGTGTTGAAGTTACGTTTCGCATCGTGGCGTAATTCATAGCCTTGCTTCCCCATTTCACTTCTCAAATCATAGAGAAGGGTTTCTACAACATCTGTCAACACATAGGTTAAGTTGAGGGTAGTATTAAGATTTGTTGTTCCTACTAACATGATTTATTATACATTTATCGATTCCACTTATGCGCCATGAACTTTTTGATGGCTGCTTTACTTTAGTGTACAACGAGCAACGTTTGCATATAAGTTTCAGATGTCTTCCGTTGTAATGAATACCGTTACAGATTACCGGATAACCTTTAATTAACATAATTTTGAGATATTAGCTTAACAGACTATTTGCCAAGTGATATATCACAAGGCAAAACAGAAGATTTGTCCCAAAAGAATAATAGTGTTTAATAATATTCTCATAAGGTTGGAGGAATAAAACTTGCAATAGCTTCCGCATCACCATTAGCTGCACGTTTCTTGGCTTCCAAATACCATGTGTAAGGGTTGTAACCTTCAGGTATTACATATCCGCAAGGTAATTCCCTTCTGAGCAATACTTCTTCATTTATCTTCCGCTTTTCACAGAAGTCAATCTCTTTATTTCTTTCTGGGATAAACTCCTTAAAGAAGGCATTTCCTATTCTTCTAGCATCAAATTGAGAAAATGAATTATCATATCTGCCAGACTTATAACGAGAAAAGAATAGCATTAATTCTGATAACTTATAGATGCGAACAGCAGAAGCAAATGTTTGAGAAAAAATCCCAATTCCTTTGGCTATTCCTTCATCCTTGCAAGAACTGGATCCAAATAAAGCCAGTACTTGACCATAAATCCACATTTCCGCATTTCCTTCGCCATATACTTCATCATACTTTTGAATCGTAGGACAATCCGAATAGTATGCTTTCTCAGGATTTTGTGCTACATATCCCCAATTTACAGGAGAAAAGACTCGTTCAATATCAGAATGGTCTCTCCACTTCTCCAGCCATCCCTTGTTCTTTTCGCTGACGCTCGGCAAGGTATTGTTGCAAGGCATAGTCATTTGCTTCCTGTTTGCTAGTACTTGATTTCTGATTGTCTCCATACTTTAATTTTAACCATTCTTGATAATCTCGTTCAGTTCCCGTAAATACGACTCCCGTCCAATCAGACTCAATTGCTCTTTCAATTTGCCGGATGGCAAACTCTTCTTCAAACTTAGAAAGTTTATCAAGCGAAAGTTGAAGAGCATAGTTAAGCTTCTTCTTCCATTTCGGAGTTTTACGGAGTGCTTCCCATGCTGACATAAAAGCCATAGAAGTGAAAGGGTAAACCAGCGGAGTTTCATCCCCTTTTTCCTTTCGGGATTTCTTCTTTGGAGTGGGGGGAGTCTCACGCACGTGTGCGTGACTCTCTACGTTTATAGTTTTATTAATATCTATAATAGGTGAAATTTTAATATCATCAGTACCATTTACCGATGATATTACCGGAGTAGAATTTTTATCATCGGTATTTTCATCAGTACGTAGTACCGAAGAAATTACCGTATCATTTACTGATGATTGAGTATCTTTTATTTTGTTATCATCCGTATTTTCTCCGGTATTTTCATCAGTACCATTTACCGATGATATTACCGATGATTTCATATCATTGCTTAGGATTGTCTGAAAAGAATAATAACATCCTACCCTCTTATCTCTACATGATTCGAAAGATATTAAACCTGCATCAGCAAGTATTTTGCGTGATTTTCGTAGTGTTTTATCCCATATATTCAATGAAGTACATAATACAGAACTACGAACCTCAAACACCTCTTTCCAGCCCTTTTCATTGCAAATAGATATTAGTTCATAATATAATGCCTGATCTATTGCGGTGAGATAAGTATCATTTCTAATCTTCCGAAGCTTGGATATTAACTGATAACTATTCATAAACGAAAATATCTATTTGCTGCACATTCATCAAAAGACTTCACACGCTCTATAAGACGCTTTTGTTTACGTCTAAAGGATAAATTATTATCATACTTATTGTGACATTCTCGACACAATCCAACGATATTTAAAGGATTTGTATAGTGTTCGGGATACATGCTTTTAGGAACTAAATGTGCAGCATCTACAGCCGGTTTACCACATATAACACAATAGGAAGGAAGGTTTTTCTTAATCTTGGCTATTTCTCTGTTACGTTGTGCTTGTTTAGTACTAATCTGTTTCATATAAGTTAGTTTAAATAATAGCTCCCGGATACCGAACCAACGGACACCGGGATGATTTATTTACCATGTTTCATTGCATGACAATCTTCACATAGCGTTTCAAGACAATACAAGAATTCTAATTCATGACCTACGATAGAATATCCCGCAACTTCATAGACTTTATGATGAATTTCTAAATTGTAAGCTTTACCGCATACTTGGCAACGATGCCCGTCACGAATACGAACCTTTCGTTTCACTTCCTCCCAATATGGATTATTCTTCAGACTCTTCCGATACTTCGATGGTCTTCCCTTCTTGTGTGCCAGTCTTGTCATTATTATCCTCCTTTCTCCATGGGCTTTCTTCTATTGGGGAACGATGTAATTCATGTCGTTGAATAGGTATAGATTCACCGGTTGATTCATCAACCAAATCCTCTATCCATTGCTCCAACCAAACATCATATCCATCTTCTTCCCATACCTCAACAATATTCTCACCCTCACCAAACTGACGAACATTTTTTCGTGTATCTTTAAAATCAACATTCGGAAGTTCATAACCTAATTCCTTAAGTGCTTCCTGATTCTTTTCTCCAGAATTGAACAAGTCATTATATTCGTGTTTCGGAATTTCCTGAACCAATGCCAAACGAAAAGCGTCATTCACCCATGAGTAATACAAATAATACCCCATGACAGGAATACGGAAAGTATCAATCATTTTTAAAGGGTAATCTTTTACTCCTTTCTTAGCAAGATTAACAAGATCTTTAAATTGGGTATGCAATGCTGAAATTTTCGCTTCAAACTCTTTCTTTTCATTATTGAATTTAGCTTTTAACGACTCTAACTGAGCTTCCAATTCCGGCATCTGTTCTTCCGCAATTTCACCGTAATTAGCCCGAATAGTTGAAATTTCATAATCATCCATCACCCGATTGGCTATTACATCTTTTTCCTGAATGGCAATAAAGTTCTCTGCCAGTTTCTTTTTTATATCATCCATGCAGACGCAATCAGGAAATATGACCTCTGGAAACTTTACAGTTGTTGGAAGTTTGAATTGAATTTCTTCTGGAGAGTAGTCTTTTAAATCAATCATAGTTTTTTTATTTTAGTTAATTATTCAAAATCATCAATAGCAACTGGATGAAGCATTTTTTTACTCCATTCGGGGAGCTGCATATCAATAATACCCCTAGCGCCTTCTTCTGCCTTGGCATCGTATCCTGGAAACCAGTCCTTATCAAAACAGTCTTTTACAATTGAAAGAGCATAGTGGTATTTGTATTTCCCATTTGCCAAATCATCAGGAGCCCAAAACAATACAGCGACATCGAAAGGCTCAACCGTCTGTAACATAATCATAATAGTTACATTGAAGTTTCTTCCGGTGATACTGCTCATTACTTCCTGATACATCCCTTCTGAAAGTTCGTATTTGAGTTTGGCACAATCATAGTAGAACTTACCGAGGTCATCGGCTCGTGTGGTCTTAAATGAAATAACAGCGTTTACGCCGATATTTTCTGCTATATTGAAATAATCTGGTCTTACCCGTACATCCAATCCGGTTTCCTCATCTTTACCATAAAAAGATACTTCTGAATAAGCCCCTTTTAATAATAGTGGAATGATGCCACCACCATACCAATAATAGTTTCTTTCAAGAGCTTTTATTATCATGCTCATATCTTCACTGATAAAGGAATATCCCAAGTCTATGCATTTCTGTTTTTTGTAGTCACGATACTCTTTCAAGTCATTAAAATTCCATTTTTCAGAAGGTATTTCTTCTTCAGAATCTAGAATATAATTTTTATCATTTGAAAGCAAATCACTGTAGAACTTAATCATTCCAAGCACTCCTTCTTTGGATGATTGACTATATTTAGGTTCTACTTTTACAAGCTCAAATAAACGTGGTTCCAAGAATGCCATATGAGCAAATGTCCCTAATTGAAAGCAGGGCTTTTCTTTTTCCTCAAATACCCTTTCATAGTCATAGTAAAATGAACGAGGAGTCTTGAGAGCATTTTTGAGGTTAGAAGAAGAAATATGCTTGCTTTTCAAATACATCTCCATTGGATCTCGCTTAACCAGTCCGTTAACGCTTAATTCTTTCAAATCAATATTAACGGGGGGGGTGTGAGAATTTGAGTATATGAAATCAAGCATCTCTTCTTTGGTGGGATAATCTTCTGGATTATAGGCAGAAGGGTTGAGTTCTTCCCCTTCTGCAAATCCATTCAAGTCAAAAGCTTCCATTAGCCAGCAACAGGTAAGTTTATAAGCAAGGGTTTGACAGACCAATTGTCTGACTGGAAATTATTGGTTTTATTCTTCCTTTTGCCCATGTACGTGATTTTAAGAGGAGTTCCCTTTTTAAGAGAACCATTCTCAATATACTGTTCCAAAATACCAACTAATCTTCTGGAACCGTTGGTTATAGTTTGAACTGTTCCGTCCGCCTTTCTTTCCAAGAAGAAGGCACAATCCAAATCTATTAACTCATCTGGATTGGTAGCACTCAATACCTTTTGTGGTTTGATTTCTACAAAAAAGATTTTCTTGAATTCTCCAGCCTGTTCTGGAGACCAATAATTACCGCACAAGTCTATTGGAAGTTCTTGGGCATCATCCAAAGAAGGAAGATTGTCTTTTGTCAAATCTGCTGTTTGAATTCCAAATACAGATTCTTTTTCGCTAATAGCTAATCCTTTTTCTTCTTTCATATCTTACCTACATTATTTATAAACAATTTTACCATTTTCATCTAGTACCCTTTTAGCAGTTCCACCACCGTCATAAGCGATTACATAACTTCTTTCTTTAGACTTCTCATATTGATGAGTTCCTTTTTGACCCATGTTCACATGTTTTCTTCTTTCGTCAAACTCAATGACGATTGATTTTAGCGGATTGAAAAATCTTGCTACTTGTTGTGGAAATTTTCTTTTTCTCTTCATATCTTATATTATTAAAGTGGTTAATCAAATAAATAAAGCGTCTATCCTCACGAACCGACGCTCCCGAAAAGTTTAATTCAAAAAAGATTGCTCCTAGATACCGAACCAACGGACACCGGGATATTAATGGCTATTTACGTTTTCCGAATAATTCCAAAGCTAGCTCACTATCTATTACAATAGTTCTTCCTCTTTGCTTGATTGCTTCATTCAATATCCCAGAAGATTTTATTTTTGAGGCATGCCTTTTAGTACAATGTAATAAATCAGCCAACCCTTGTAATCCGTAGACTAACTTTTTCTGTCTTTCTATATTTTGTCCCAACATAGAATTTTGAAGCAATGCCTTTAATTCCCCAACTGTTAGTTTAAACAGGGGGGTATCATCTAATATTCTTTCTACTCCAATCATTATTACTCTTCCTTTCTGAAATATGGTTTAAATATTGGTTTTAAAATGGAATTATAAAACCAAACTGAATATACAATACCTATCAGATTAATAGTATAATTCCATTCTCCTGTATCTTGATTTACATCATTAAAGGTAAGGATGCAGGGCAAAGCCAAGATGTTAATTAGTATAATATTAATTATCAACTTTTTCATGGTAATGTTTATTATGCAGCATAGTTGATGCTAGTTATTATCAAATCGTTATTATTTCTTCTTGCGCTCATTGTACGTACCGACACCCTCACTTTACGTTGCATTCTTAACCTTCTCATGTCCATTTGGAAATTAGGAGTTATAGCTAATATGAAGAACCACACAGAAAAGAATATCTCAATTCCATGCTTTCGTATTTCTTTCAAATCGAAATTTCTTTTTGCCCTATCACATAGCATATATAAAGTAAGCTCGACATTGTTATTAATGCCTATTTTCTTATGAATGTCCCGTATTTGCGCTCTTATAGTCCAAACTGACTTCTTTAGGAAATCGGCTATTTCCTCCGGTGTATGACCTTTTGCTACTTCATGAGCTACTTGATACTCACATTGAGTTAAAGTTTCCATCACGAAATACGTTTTATGTTAAAAAACAATTCTTTTCCTATAAAGTACTTTTCTCCATCACGTTTAATCTCAACTCCTTTCCGCTTTAATCTGTAACGAGCAGAACTCATAACGCAATCGTATCCACTATCAGGAATTCTGGCTTTTTCTTTTACTTTCAGTTTTGAAATAGAATCTACCCAATCACTGGTTATTGTTTTCATTTCCTTTGCCATAAGATTAATTATTTGATTATTATAGAAGTGGACAGTGGCGGATTTGAACCGCCTTTTCATCCGTGCGGATGCGTTCTAACCAAGTGAAACTAACTGCCCGTTTGCCTGTATCACGTTAGATACAGGACTTAATCGAGTTAAAACGAAATATTAAGGTGCACTATCTTCACAGACCGTACACCTAAAACCACAAAACACAATAAACACAACTAAAAGTTAATTGATATTCACTGATATATAATGTCGCATATTTCAGAAAGGTTTATATTTACAAGTATAAGAAGTAATATAATAGCGAATAATTCCAATATTATAACATATCCATTATCTTTCATATAAATATTGAATTAAAAGTTCGTGCCCGCCATACCTTCTACGGATTGTTCCCGGTATCGAGACCGGACGGGCAATATATTGAATCACTTAGATAGCGTTATAGCTCGCCTAACTGCTATATGCTTACTGATAAAGACGTTTTTTCGGACTTCCAAGTGATATACGTTACTAATTCGAACCTTCAACTGGTCACGGCATTTCTGCTACGGTTGAATTTCTTTTCGTATGAACCAAGATGTCAAAGAACTAACCAATTGTACTTGCGTAGAATATTCTCTACGTCTACGCAAGCTTTTATACCCCGTCCGACTGGTTTCCCTTACTCACAGCGCTGATTGTCGTAGGTGCTTTATGTCGGATTATCAGACTACCTTTTTACGGGTTATATTTTATCTCCAAGAACTATCGTAGTTAGTATATTTGTCAGCAAAGAATGCTTTCAACACATTACCTTCTTTTTTAGGAAAGTTCGGTTTATATGACTTTTTATCCTCTTCAGCTCTTCTGTATTCCTTCTGCTGTCTCTTTGCCAAGAACCAAGCCTGTTTCAATGCTTCACTTAAAGAGATACGACGATACGCCTTCAAGATGTGAGCGTGTTTCATTATCTCACTGTTATTGAATTTTCCGTTTTCTGTCAAAAATGTAAATGCGTTCATCGTCTTACCTATTTTTAGTTATGTAAAAAATTTGCTTTTCTCGTTCAATCTTCGTTACTTTGCGTTGATTGATTGATTGATGTTGCAAAGATACAAACATTTGTTAGTATTACAAACATCATACAAACTATTATTGGTATTATAACTATATTTAACACTAACAACAGTTGGTATATGAAAGAAGAAACTCTTAAAAAGGCTTTTGATTATTTGCGTAATACAGGAAAGGCACATACACAACAAGATGTTGCAAATAAAATGGGAGTCAATAAGACAAATGTATCTCGTGCTTTTAATGGAGACGACAAATATCTCACCAATAACTTTTTATTGCGTTTCAATGAAGCATACGATAATATGTTCGATTATAATTGGCTTATTACAGGAGAAGGAGACATGATAAACCAAAACACCGCAGGCAGAGACAACTACGGTTCACAGGGAAGTGGAGACAACCAATCTTCATACTCTAATGTTGGAAATACTCATATTTCTGTAAAAATGCCCGAATCCGGCACCCAAAAAATTATTAATCCTAATGGAAAGGTTGAAATATACCGGACGGAGCCAAGCGAATACTTAGAAGAAATCAATAAGCTAAAACAGCGTATTCAGGACTTAGAGCGGATTATTGCGGAAAAGGATGTAACTATACAATCTAAGGATGATACTATTAATGCTAAGGATGAATTAATATCTTTATTAAAGGCTAATAGGCAATAGGCGGTAAGGTATTAGGTTAAAGTTTATTTTTCAAAGGCTAGAAATCAACAAACATTGAAAGAAAAAAGTTTAGCCAAATTCAGCATTTAAATAACAAATTACTAGCATTGTTATAGAATAAACAACAATCAATTATATTAATCAATAAAAACACAAGATTATGAAAAAACTTATTTTTGTATTAATGTCTATCTGCTTAATCATCACATCATGTGGAAACAAAGTAGAAAATTTAGTATCTGAATACACAACTGTCATTGGGAAAGCCCCAAAACAAGAAGGGGGAGTTTACACATGGGAAAATCTAACAAAAGAACAGTTCTATAAAAATGGTCAAATTTTAAAAGATAAGACTGATAAGATATTAGGATTCTTACCAACAGAGTCTAATGAAAAAGAAGTAAGTAGTGCAACTGGAGATTTATATACGTCTTATGTATGGGAAAATTCCAATATTAGAGTTTGCCTTTGGCTTGATTACCTTGAAGGGAAAGAATCAATCCAACTTATTATTAAAGAAAAATAATGAATCAACTCATTAAAATCTGCTCGCACAACCGAACAACCGGACACCACTGCCCCCATACTAACAAAGGTTGGGGGTGCCGGTTCCTAGTCACACCAATAACAGATACACCAACCACCGAAAAAGAAAAAGCAAAGCTATTTTCAGCCGTTTACCGGGAAGCAAAGCAAAAGGGAGTACTAGAATGTCCTCATTACCGTTCGTTATTTATAGATGAAGTATTAGCCCAATTATGAATATCAAGAGAAACTGCATATTCCTTTTAGATAAAGAGAAAGACAAGTCTGATGCTAAGCTTCGATACAGAATCAGATGGAACGATAATATTGTTGCTTTCAATGTCGGGCATCGTATAGACATAGACAAATGGATATCAGATGCACAGCGATGCAAGAATAACACAACTCATGGAGTTAAGAAAACGCATTCCTCTATTATTAATAGGGATATTCAAAAATATCAGGATATATGCGATACAGTCTTTTTTTATTTCGAACAGCAAAACATATCTCCAAATCCCGAAGAATTTAAGAATGAGTTTAACCAAAGGCTCGGCAAAAAAGTGAAGCCGGAACGGACTATTTTTGAATATCATATAGAGTTTATGATAGAACAAGGTCACGAAAGCCAATGGAGTGAATCCACATACAAAGAGCATAGAACAATACAACGTAGGCTGAAAGACTTTGCTCCCAAGTTAGAGTTTGAGGATTTAACCCAGAAAGGGCTTTCCAAATTTGTTGACTACCTGCAAACGATACAAGTCAATTCAAAGAAAAAGGGATTAAAGAATTCCAGTATAAGAAAGAACCTAGACAATTTAAAATGGTTTCTCCGGTGGGCTACCAATAAAGGATATAACAAAGAAATGGCTTTTACAACCTTTCAGCCCAAATTGAAGGAGGTAAAGAATACCATCGTTTACCTTACATGGGAAGAACTAATGACGGTATATAATTTCAAGGCTCCTATAACTTGTTCTCACCTAGAAAAAGTGAAAGATGTATTTTGCTTCTGCTGCTTTACTTCATTAAGATATTCAGACGTTGCAAATCTTAAAAGGACAAACGTATTTGAAGATCACATACAGGTAACGACTATCAAGACTTATGAGGCATTAAGGATCGAATTAAACGACTATTCAAAAGCAATATTAGAGAAATATAAAGACGAAACATACGAAGATAATTTAGCTCTCCCTGTTATATCTAACCAAAAGATGAATGACAGTCTTAAAGAGTTAGGAGAATTATGCGGCATAGATGAACCTGTATCTATCACTTATTATAAAGGAGGGGAACGATATGATGAAACTTATAAGAAATACGAGCTTCTGACCACACACTGTGGAAGAAGGACTTTTATAAGCAATGCCATCATGTTAGGTATTGCCCCTGAAATTGTAATGAAATGGACTGGACATGAAGATTACCGGACTATGAAACCATACATAGCCATTGCGGACAAAGCTAAAAAAGATGCAATGGATTTATTCAACAAAAAATAGTCCTTATCACAAAAATCAGGGACCAAATTGGGGACTATTTATTTCTCATTACCTCTAAATAAATCTATGATAAATCATGATAGGAGGCTTATATCTATACTACTCTAAACAATTCTATATCAAATACTTCTCGTACCCACTACACAACGAGGAAATGAATCAATTCATTTCCTCGTTTAATTTATACACCTCAAAGAAAGATTCTTTATCAATCCTCAACCTAATTCTCTCTTCCCGTTTCTGCCCTGCCAAATTCAAGAATAAATTGAAATATAACTGACTGAAAGAAAGACCGGAACGGCTGTAAGTAATATCAAATGTCCAAGTCCTACGAAAAGAGTCAAAAGCAGCAAATGGCTGCTCACCACCTTTACACATAAACACTTCAGGAAAGGACGCAGGCGGATAAGGTTGAAATAAGCCAGCCAATTGCACATAAATGTAATCAATCATCCATTCATCTCCTGCCAAAGCAAGCTCCCCTTTTAAACGGAGTTTAACCGCATACGCAGCAGTTACATCAGGAGAAGTATAAACAGGTATTTGACTTTCCGACGGATAGTCACCATTCTTATATCCCAGACTCATTGTCAATCCCGATTTGCCGATTCCGTTAAATCCGCCAGCTTCCTGTCTCGCCAACTGATTCTTCAGATCAATCATAAACGTCAGTTTGCCAAGAGTAGGATCTCCCGGATACTGCGCCAGCGTATCCAGCACATAATCTTCCTCATTATAACTCCCGGCTACCAATTCTCCCTTTCCATCTTCCAGAGCGACATCACCCCTTTCAATATCCACATTGCCTACCGGATAATAAATCGCATCATCATCCTTCGCACAGCCACAAACGCATAGCAGCAATACTGCTAATCCTATTATCTTATTCATAATCTTTTCTATATCTTGATTTAATAACAAATATACATCTTTTTTGTGCTGCAATTGATTTATATCAACCGTTTTTAGTATTTTTGCACACACCAAAACAAAAAAGACATGGATACATTGTTAAGAGAAACTGTGAATGCCGTTGTAAATTCCCGCTTTCCGGAAATGAGTATAGAGGGAAGACGGCAGATAGAAAGTATACTGATCCGTGAAGAGTTTCCCAAAGGAGCCATTGCACTGAATGAGGGAGAGGTCGCTCACGAGATTGTATTCGTCGGTAAAGGTATGCTCAGACAATACTACTACAAAAACGGGAAAGACGTTACCGAGCATTTCTCTTACGAAGGATGTATCGTGATGTGCATTGAAAGTTTCTTGAAGCAAGTACCTACCCGGCTTATAGTGGAGACGCTGGAACCTTCCATTATCTACCTTTTCCCCCGCGACATGATACAGAAGCTGGCGAGAGAAAATTGGGAAATCAATATGTTCTATCAGAAAATATTGGAATACTCTTTAATTGTATCGCAAGTCAAAGCTGACTCCTGGCGCTTTGAATCCGCCCGCGAACGCTATAATCTCCTGCTCGAGACACATCCGGAAATCATCAAACGCGCTCCTTTGGCACACATAGCCTCTTACCTGCTGATGACACCGGAGACCTTGAGCCGCGTACGCTCCGGAGTTCTGTAAACACATTATCGGTTCTTCCGATATTCTTTGGGAGACATCCCCGTATAATGCTTAAAATATTTCCCGAAGAAGGACTGGTTGGCAAAGCTCAAGCGGTCAGCTATCTCCTGTATATTCATGCTTGAGGAGTTTAGAAGTGCTTTTGCTTCCAAGATCACAAACTCATCGATCCACTCGCCCACGGTCTTTCCACTCACCTCTTTCACAACTCCGGAAAGATGTTTCGGTGTCAGACACAGCTGGTCAGCATAAAACTTCACACTACGTTCTGATTGATAAGATTCTACCAGCGTTTCATAGAAACGTTCAAAGATATACTCTTTCCGGCTTTTCGACTTCACCGAAGCAGTGACTGCAGGCGCATGATTGTTAAAAATGTTGCACAATTCAAAAAAGAAACCCTGCATCAGTCCAAGCACGACCTCCCTGCGATACAGATCCCCTTTACTCCTCAACCTCTTTCTGATAAACGTATGATATTCCTGCACCGTGCGCTGCTCGTTCGGAGTCAGGCTAAAACAAGGATAATCTTTCAGATAGAAAAACAATGCAAGCAGATTGCCTACTTTAGGCAATGTCTCCAGCAAACTCTTGGATACCGCAAAGAAGATTCCCTTGAAGTCGGGACTAAACTGCCGGTGTTCTATAATCTGGCTCGGCAGGGCTATCACCATCCCTCCCGAAGATAATTGAAAATCCTGCAGATTAATATTAAAAGTCCCCTCACCTTCCAGGCAAAGCCCTATTGTCAATACCTCCAACTTGCTGGGACCGCTATATAAGGAAATAACGCTCTCCGAATCGAAGAGCGCTATATCATTATCAATGACATCAATGCTATCAGCATCTATATGTTTAGAATGAACTACAGAAGAAATACCTACTTTAGGAACATTTTGAATATCCATACTCTCTCTCTTTTTGCGACAAATATACCAGCAATAAATCAGATATACAAGTCAAAACAGAGTATCACCAGACAAAATGAACATTTTTGGCTACTTATTGACCACCCCGAACAGATATTCAGCGTCACGCCGGGCAGCAGGAACAGCCCACTCCTCCGGAACGAATTTCCACTGATTCAACGCTTTCGGACTCATTCCCCCTTTCTCCTCGATGTAATTCATCAGGTAAAAACGAAGATCCTTATCAGTAGAGAAAATGATACGGTCTTTCAATTTCTCTTGAGGAATGCCCGAACCCTTTGTCAACAATTCACCGCCACCATTACCACGATAAGAATTCAACGCCACTTTATAAATCTTATTTATATCGAAAGGAGAGCCATCTGCCATACTGACAATCGTAATCTTCTCCCCTTTCGGTTTAGTAACATCCACCGTATAGATTATGCCGGAAGCCGAATCAAAGTTAAAACTGAAATTCTGGAAAGAAGCCCTGTCCTCCGCACCATCCCGACGTTTTTCCTTGAACCACAGCAAATGGTCGTCCGGTGATTTCATCCGGTTAGTCCACATGAAATAAGACATCTCCAGAAAATCCTTGATTTCTTTACCGGACAAAGTCATCACGTACAGCATATTTTCATACTTATATAAGTTGAACATATCACTGACGAACACATCCCCTTTCTTAATTTCCGCATCGAATGAAAGCGGTGCTGCAAAAGAAATGTCGGCTCCCGTGATATCGAGCTGCAAAGTATGTATCAGATCGATGAAAGCAGAAGGACCGAAGAAAGAAGGATGCGTAGAGATATCCTCAGTAAACGTACCGATTTTCTTGGACACAAACTTCCGCACAGCCTCATACTGCGGAGCGAAACGTTTCATAAAATCCTCGCTGACACCATAATCCTTTGTCTCCGTCAATACACCTTGAATATCCTTGCTCAGTACCTTGCCATCCTTCAACTTCAAAGTGATGTCGACATTGGACAGCACCACTCCATTGCTTGCCGGATCAATAACCAACACCGAATCTCCGGCAACATTCATCACCTTCTTACATTCGCGGACATGATCATGTCCCATCAATACCACATCGAATCCCGGAATATTCTTTGCCACATTCAGAGACGCATTCTCATTATATTTACCGGACATCTTAAACGCATCCTGTCCGGCATGGAACAACCCGATGACCACATCCGGATTCTCCTTTGCACGGATTATCTTCATCCATTTGCGAGCCGTCTCCTCCATATCGTCAAAACGAAGCCCTCTCCACAGATTTTCCGAAAGCCAGGCAGGAATGGCCGGTGTAATCATCCCCAAAACGACGATCTTCACCCCGTCCCGTTCCAACACTTTATAAGGAGGAAGATGAGGTTTCCCCGTAGACGTATCAATGATATTGGCTCCCAGTACAGGAAAGTCACAGGTTTCAATCCAACGGTCGAATACAGCACGTCCAGTTTCCACATCATGATTTCCCATATTGCCCGCATCATATTTCATATAATTCATCATCTCCGCACAAAGATGCGGAGACACGGTATCTATATAATTATAGTAATAAGCGGTAGGCTGTCCTTGCAGAATATCCCCATTATCCAGCAATATCAGATTATCTTTATACTCCCGGCGTTCCTTCTCAACAAATGAGTATATCCGGGCCAGACTCCCTTTCCATTCCTGACGGGTTATAAAATTGTAAGGATAATAATTTCCGTGTACATCACTTGTCTGTACAATCTTCAACTTCACTACCTTTTCCTGTGCTGCAACAGACAGTGTCAGACAGAAAAGCCAAGCATAAATCAATGTTATTCGTTTCATTCTTTTTCTATTTTTAGAGGATGCGAGAATATAAATCGTGCCCCGCCTGTATAGTCGGGATCAATCCATATAGCTCCCTTCCATTTAGATACGATCAATTTACAGATAGACAACCCCAATCCGGTTCCCTGAGCATACTCATTCAGTTTTTCAAAGCGTTCGAACACAAGTTTCTGTTTTTCTTTCGGGATACCGCATCCGGTGTCAGTCACTGAGAAAACCGCCATTCCCGTTTTTTCATCGACAGAAAAGTCCAATGTAATCTTCCCCTTTTTCGTAAACTTATCAGCATTCGACAAGAGATTGATAATCACCTGCTGCATACGCTGTATATCCGTCTCCATCCGGTACGTCTCAAAAGAAGTGGTAAACAAAAACTGATTGTCCGAAGATTGCCGTGAAAAACTAACGGAAGCAACCACCTGCCGACACAACAGTACGACATCACACTCCTCCCAAGTTAGCGTCACCCGGTTAGCCTCCAGTCGCGAAAGGTCAAGAATATCATTAATCAGGCGAAGCAGTAAATCTGAATTAGTCTTGATAATCTGAAAATAGGACTGACGTTCCTCCTCCGTACTTCCTTCCACAGCCAACACATCCGAGAATCCGACAATTGAGTTCAGCGGTGTACGTATCTCATGACTCATGTTTGCCAGGAAAGCACTTTTTAGTCGGTTGGACTCTTCCGCCCTGTCTTTCGCCACACGCAAATCTTTGTCCGACCTCAACAGTTCGTCTTTCAACCGCTTCGTACGGAAATAATAAAAGAGAGAAATAAACAGCCCCAACACCAATACAACAAACAAAGTGCAAGCAGACCATATCTGATACGTATACTGCTGATAGAATGAAACCGGCTGATTGATGAGCTCCACGCCAAACGGCAAAGCCTTCGGATCCAGTCCCCATTCTTTCGCTTTCCTACTGTCCATCACAGCCTTAGATTCAATAATCTGCAGATGTTTTTCCGCGTTGCCGGACTGATTATCCATCCGGACAGATTCCATAGCCATCTCTTCTCCCACTTTCCGATAATCGGGCAATACACCTCCTATCGCCCAATGTCCCAGGCTCACCGATGAAGGTGTAAAGGTAGGAATGGCAGGAGCCGCTTCCATCATCGCATACGTGGCGTTCCGCATAAAATACCCCTCATTCATGTCCACCCGCCAAGTGCCCACCATGATAACAGTATGCTCCGGCAAATGCCGCAATTCCTCTACAATCGTATAAATGGTATGTTTTCTTCCGTCCAACAGAATAAGATCCAGATCGGGGAAATTTTTCATTTCCTTTCGCACCAACGCTTGCATCGTGACGCCGCCATACGTATTATCCGAGATAAAAGCAATATGTTTTGTTTCGGGATAGAACGCACGAATCATATGCACATTATCTCCTATATTATAATGATTGATAAATCCCGACTGCAATTCAGGAATATTCATATGATCTTCAAAGATATCTACAGATCCGGGCAACCAGCTATCTAAATCTCCAACGGTATCCTCCGGCAATATCACGACATTGCTGCTGACCAGACTACACATTACCGGAACTTTCACCCGCATCGAATCCCTTTGAGACAGATAAGCCGCCCACGCCTCCTGTCCTAACAATATAATTTGTGCCGGTTGCTGCTTCCCCCCCTGATATTTAGCAAGGATTTGTGTCATCATACCACTCCATAAAGGAGCTTCTGAGAAACTCTTGCAGTTCATATTCTCAATAATAATATCACGTTTCCCTCCCAGTCTGGTATATCCCTCCATATAATCGGAAATAGTAACTGAAGTCTGATGGGCAGCCGGATTATAGGAACAAATAATTAGAATAGGATTCATATCCTTAGAGGTTGCAAGGACCTCCATTGACAGGGATAGCCAAAGGAAGAAAGCAAAAAGACATCCTGAATATCTGGGCATAGTTATGCAGTTTTGATGTGCTTACTTATTTATTTAGGTTGCAAATATAGCAAAACTTGTCGGTTTTAACGGATTAATGTGTATTTTTGTCGCTCATTTATTCTCAAAAAATACAATTTATGGAATTATTTCACAAGATGATTTCCGGACTGTCAGGCATATCGGAAAAACAAATAAGCAGTACCCTCCACCTTCTGGGTGAAGGCGCTACGATTCCTTTCATCAGCCGCTACCGCAAAGAAGCTACAGGCGGGCTGGATGAAGTTCAGATAGAACAGATCAAAGAGCAACATGATAAGTTGTGCGACATAGCCAAACGGAAAGAGACTATTCTCGGCACCATCACCGAACAAGGAAAACTCACCGCCGAGCTGGAGAAACGTATCAACGACACCTGGAATCCGACAGAACTGGAGGACATCTACCTCCCCTACAAGCCCAAACGTAAGACACGTGCCGAAGCCGCCCGTCAGAAAGGGTTGGAGCCGCTTGCCACCCTACTGCTATTACAGAGGGAAAACAACCTGAGCGCCCGTGCCGCCTCATTCGTCAAGGGAGAGGTAAAAGACGTGGAAGACGCATTGAAAGGGGCTCGCGATATCATAGCCGAGCAAGTGAACGAAGACGAACGTGCCCGTAATGCTGTCCGCAATCAATTCAGCCGCCAAGCGGAAATCAACGCTAAAGTAGTTAAAGGCAAAGAAGAAGAGGCCGCCAAATACCGGGACTATTTCGACTTTTCCGAACCTTTGAAACGCTGCACTTCCCATCGCCTGCTTGCCATCCGCCGTGCCGAAGCCGAAGGGCTGCTGAAAGTGTCCATCACTCCGGACGACGAGGCGTGCATCGAACGTCTGGAACGCCAATTCGTACGTGGTAACAATGAATGTAGCGAGCAAGTGAGCGAGGCTGCTATCGATGCCTACAAACGTCTGCTTAAACCTTCCATCGAAACGGAATTTGCCGCACAATCAAAAGAGAAAGCCGACGACGAAGCCATCCGCGTCTTCACGGAGAACCTCCGCCAGCTACTCCTTGCCGCCCCATTGGGACAGAAGCGGGTACTCGCCATCGATCCCGGTTTCCGTACCGGTTGCAAGGTTGTTTGTCTCGACGCTCAAGGTAATCTACTGCATAATGAAAACATTTATCCGCATCCTCCGGTCGGCAAGACTGGTGAAGCCGCTTCGAAACTCCGTAAGATGGTCGAAGCCTACCAGATCGAAGCTATCTCCATCGGCAACGGAACAGCCAGCCGCGAAACGGAGGACTTTATCAACCAACAGACATTCGATCGTCAGATTCCTGTATTTGTAGTCAGCGAACAGGGGGCTTCCATCTATTCGGCTTCCAAGATCGCCCGCGACGAATTTCCGGACTACGACGTGACGATCAGAGGAGCCGTTTCCATCGGCCGCCGTCTGATGGATCCGTTGGCGGAATTAGTCAAGATAGATCCCAAGTCCATCGGAGTCGGTCAGTATCAGCATGATGTAGACCAGACGAAATTAAAGAAAGCGCTCGACCAGACCGTAGAAAATTGCGTAAACCTCGTAGGAGTGAACCTGAATACAGCCAGTAGCCATCTGTTGACTTACATTTCCGGATTAGGTCCTCAACTGGCGCAAAATATCGTCAATTATCGTGCCGAGAATGGAGCCTTCAACTCCCGCAAAGAACTGATGAAAGTTCCGCGTATGGGCGCCAAAGCTTTCGAGCAGTGTGCTGGGTTCCTCCGTATTCCCGGAGCAAAGAATCCGCTCGACAATACGGCCGTACATCCGGAAAGTTACCATATTGTGGAACAGATGGCAAAAGATCTGAAATGCACTGTCAATGAGTTGATAGCCGACAAGGAACTCCGCCGGAAAATCAATATCTCCAATTACGTCACTCCCGTCGTCGGCCTGCCTACCTTACAGGATATTATGCAGGAACTCGAAAAGCCCGGACGCGACCCGCGAAAAACCATCAAAGTATTTGAGTTCGACAAGAATGTACGTACCATAGCCGATTTGCGCGAAGGTATGATTCTTCCGGGCATTGTAGGAAACATCACCAATTTCGGAGCTTTCGTCGATATAGGTATCAAGGAGAACGGTCTTGTACACCTCTCCCAATTGGCGGAACGTTACATTTCCGATCCTACGGAAATCGTTTCCATCCACCAGCACGTCATGGTCAGAGTGATGAACGTAGATACCGACCGCAAACGGATTCAGCTTAGCATGATCGGTGTACCGCAAGACTGATCGCCGTTCTTTTCTCACCCCACCAGATAATAAGAACAGTAAACAGAATCATCAGTACCGTGCAAATGAGCGAGCCTTCAAAACCGAAGGCTCCGCCATTCAGCACATTCTTTTCGGGCATATTCAGTTTCAGCATAGTAGATACAAAATTGTTGCCGCTTACCTGATAGCCCAGAACCGGACCTTGTATCCAATTCCAGAAAAGATGGAGGGAAATCGGGAAACAAAGATTCCGCGTATATAAATAAGGAGCACCCAGCAACATGCCTGCCAGCAAAAGGTTGATCATCGGCAAGGCATTTATTTCAGGATTAAAAATATGCAGGAATGCGAATAACGATGCCGAGATAAACAGGGAAAGGAATTTATTCAGACGAGTATGTAATAAACGTCCCAATATATAGCCACGCATCAGAATCTCTTCAAACACTGCGACAAGCAGGAAAAACACCCACGCTCCCGCCAAATCCCAAGTCTTGAACTGAAAACCGACTACTTCCACTTCGCCCATAGCCAACGACAGACCGAAGCCTACCACATACAACAGGACAGCCATCAGAAACCCGTACCACAACCCTTTCGTATGTCCTCTGACGGACAGCCCCAAGTCAGAGAACGGACAGCGTTCAAAACGTAACATGATAGCAGCGGCAGTGAGAACAGCCAACAGCATACTGCTTTCCAGTAAAATATACCCCACCAATCCCGGATGACGGGCTTCCACTCCAAGCACCATCGACAAAAATCCTCTCGCCAGCGTGCCGTACAATCCCATAAATATGAAAAATATTCCTATAAACAATGGGATACACGCCCATACAGGAAGTCTCTTAGGTTCTTTTTTCTCCACAATATCTTCTGCCGTCATTTTACAATTTGTTAATCCACCTGCAAAATTAGATATAAAACATAAAAAAACACCATATAATTTCGTTTTTTCCTATATTTGTCAGAACAAATTCGCATGATTATGAAAATTAAACTACTATTGATAAGTTTTTTATTGGCAACCAACGCTTTAGGAGCAGTAGCACAAGTGAGTAAAACCTATTATGTAAGCAAACCCGGCACACTTATTTCCATGATGACGGAGGAGGAAGCCAACACCGTCACCCATCTCACCCTGACCGGCAAGCTGAATGCAGAAGACTTCCGACATCTGCGTGACGAATTCGCCAGTCTAAAAGTATTGGACATCTCGAATGCCGAGATTAAGATGTACAGCGGCAAGGCGGGCACTTATCCCAACGGGAAATTCTACATTTATATGCCGAATTTCATTCCCGCATACGCATTCTCAAATGTTGTAGACGGAGTAACCAAAGGCAAAAAGACGTTGGAGAAGATAATACTTTCGGAAAAAACCAAAAACATAGAGGATGCAGCCTTCAAAGGTTGCGAAAACTTGAGAATCTGTCAGATTCGCAAAAAGACAGCCCCCAATCTGTTGCCGGAAGCGTTGGCGGACAGCGTTACCGCAATCTTCGTACCTCTAGGCAGCAGCGATTCTTACCGTAATAAGGACAGATGGCAGAACTTCGCTTTCATCGAGGGTGAACCGGTAGAAACAACCCTGCAAGTGGGACTGATGGGCAAATTGGAAGAAGAGATTCTGAAAGCCGGATTACAACCTAGAGACATCAATTTCCTGACTGTAGAAGGCAAACTGGACAACGCCGATTTCAAACTAATTCGCGACTATATGCCGAATCTGGTAGCGGTCGACATTTCAAAAACAAACGCAACGGCCATCCCCGACTTCACTTTCTCACAGAAAAAATACCTGCTGAAAATAAAACTACCCCGCAATCTGAAATCCATCGGTCAACGTGTATTCAGTAATTGCGGCCGTCTGTGCGGCACATTGGAACTTCCCGCCGGTGTGACGGCTATTGAGTTCGGCGCATTTATGGGATGCGACAATCTTCGCTATGTAGTGGCTACTGGAGATAAGATTACGACCGTCGGAGACAGTTTGTTTGGCGAAGGAGTGCCGAGCAAGTTGATTTATAAGAACTAAATGATTCTAACAACGATAATGGCGGTATCTCTCATGGGGATACCCGTCGCTGACGAGCCCAAAGACTCAGTGATGTGGAAAGAGGCAGATGCGTTCATGGCACAGATGAGTCCGACGCTGCAACCCACACAGCGTGACGCTATATTTACAGCTATCAACGGAAATACGAAGAAGTTGGAAAATGTAAGAAATGCGCGTAATAGCAAACCTACTTATCCCGCAAATGTAAAAGTGACAGAGCCCGCCGGTAATCTGAGGCTTTACACCCCTACCACTTCCACCAACAATACATTGCTTATCTATCTGCATGGCGGAGGATGGACAATCGGCAGTTTGAACAGTTGTGCCCGGTTTTGCAGCGAAGTCTGTTCTAGAAGCGGCATAAGTGTCCTCGCTGTTGACTATCGTTTATCCCCCGAACACCCTTATCCGACACCGCTTGACGATTGTGAGGAAGCTATCAGATTTGCAATAAAGAATGCAGCCCGTTGGGGATGTTCTCCCGACCGGATTATGGTAGGCGGTGATAGTTCCGGCGGCAATCTCGCCATTTCTTCCACATTGAGAATGAACGAAGGGGATATAGCGGGGCTTTTGCTTTTCTATCCCGTTGTGAAGGCATGGAATGACCATACCCCTTCATGGCAGAAGTACGACAAGGGATTCGGGCTGGACGGAGACTTAATGGAAGCGTTCAACCAAAGTTATGAACCATCACCCGACAGGATACACAATCCGGAAATATCCCCCATGTCGGCTACAGACAAAACCTTGAAAAAACTACCTCGCACACTCCTTATCGCAGCCGGACGAGATATCCTGGCTTGTCAAGGGAAAGAGTTTATCGACCGTATCACCTCTCTTGGCGTAAATGCTACCCGACTCGAATTTCCCTCGGCAGTGCATTTGTTTATCACTGTGCCCGGTCAAGAAACAGCTTTCAATGAAGCAGTGAAGTATACAGTGGAGTTTCTTGGCAAATAAAAACTAATCAAAACTCAACAATGGAGATAAAAATAGCTGTTTTCTTACAAAATAACAAATAAACGAATAAATAAGTAGCTTTAAAAATGCCCTTTCATCGTTTTCCGTATATTTGCTTCGATATGAATTAAAGAAGGGAATCGCGATATGATGAAACAAATACCATACGGATTGACGGATTTCGGTCGCATCCAAAAAGAAAACTATTATTATGTGGATAAGACAATGTTTATCGAAAAGATAGAAATGCAGCCGTCTTATCTCTTCCTCATCCGCCCCGACGCTTCGGGAAATATCAATGAGGTGGAGGAATCTTTCCGGATGCATTGCTGCGGGAAGCTTTCTGATTTTGTTTACAGGTACGAACATTTGCTGGGAAAAAACATCTGGAAAGTGCTGGATGAAAAAACAAAAGAAGAGCCCGGCGCTTTTTTGTCAGCCATCAACACTTACGCCACCCGCAAAGGGGACATCAAAATATATCTACTGATCGATGAATACGATAATTTCACGAATACCATCCTATCGACTTACGGAATGGACTTATATCGGAAAGCGATGCATGGTGAAGGGTATATCCGGAGATTCTTCAATGTAATCAAAGCCGCCACCACGGGAATGGGATCCGCCGTCAACAGACTGTTTATCACGGGAGTCAGCCCGGTAACGATGGACGACGTGACAAGCGGATTCAACATAGGAACGAATATCACAAACGATCCCTGGTTTAACGACCTGGTGGGGTTCAGCGAGAAGGAGCTGCGGGAAATGCTGGCGTATTATAAAGAACAAGGAGTTCTTCCTATGTCCATAGACGACACGGTGGCAATGATGAAACCAAACTATGACAATTATTGCTTCGGTGAAAATAAATTAACGGATTGTATGTTCAACTCGGACATGGTGCTCTACTGCATGAAGTCATTGATATTGCACGGAGCCAAACCTAAAGAGATTGATTGTAGATGAAGCGCGGGAGCAGCTGATCCGTTATAGCAAGGACGAATGTGTGGCGGAAGCCCGTCAGAAAGGGAAACTGAAACTGACAACGGTCGTATGGAGAAGCTGGGAGCTGGTGCTGATGGAAGAAGTATCATAATAGAACAACCACAGAGGACACGGAGGACACAGAGACTCTAATTATTTCTGAATAACAACCTCTGCGTCCTCCGTGTCCTCCGTGGTGAAATTACAATTTGTCACCGTACATCTTCGCCCGCAATTCCTTAATATGGTCGGAAGTGATATATTCGTCAT
>OGUF01000166.1_pt1 | contig 52164 bp, 30 predicted proteins | sample 1573681 | NCBI WGS metagenome assembly OGUF01 (sample SAMEA2582049, study PRJEB24529) | metagenome | biome: Human gut stool | place: China | collected 2011
TGAACACAAGTCTGACGGTGCCAATTGCGTTGTTCCATTACTTCACCTTCGCCTGCATACACATACGAACCTGAATCCGGGAACAGATTTTTGCCATTGAACCATAGTTCGAATGTACCGTTGTCCGGTTGGCAGTGCCAGAAAGCTTTCGGACCGGCTTTTACCACCATTTGAGTAGCGTCCGTTCCCCAAGAGTTGCGGAATACGAAGAAACCTGATTTCAAGAATCCTTTAGACATATAATCCGGCAATGCACCTTCTTTACCTTCAGTTGCGAAGTATTTGATAGCCTGGTTTTTCGGGAATAATTTGCTCCATGATTTGTAGTTCTTCACCACTTCCTTCTTTGTTGTCAGTTTTGCGTCACTGAAACACGGATTTGTGTAGTCGGGAAAGGAGATGTTTGCATAGAACATAATCATGCTTTCGATAGTATCCAAATATTCTTGTGGGAATTCTTTGCGGAATCCGTTTGCGTCTGCGATACCTAGTGCTTTACAGAAGATATTGATTGCGGCAAGATGATAATGCGGGTCAAGCTCGAATTGTCCCCCATCTTCATATACCTGTACATGAATTTCACGGTTCAGGATATCAATGCCGCTCTTTCTCCATGCCGGAGCGTCCTTGAATTCAGGGAAGAAAGCACCGGCATAAATCATACGCTGAGCTTCAAACAACAAGTGGTTACCTTGATCTGAGTAATTACCCAAAATATGTACAGCGTGTTTGTGATAGTTCACCAAGAACTCAGTTAGGAAATCTGGAGTGAAGGAAGGAGAGGGGAGGAACAGCTGGAATTGTGAGGTTTGATCTTGCAGACGGTTGCTCACTTCCAACGGACGCCATGCAAAACGTACGTTTTCCACTTCACCTTTAAGTTTGCTGTCACTCAACATTTCATATTCTTTTTTATCCATCTTCACCAACGGATTCTTTTTTATCCAGTCGATATACTGATGAGCCCATTCTTTGGCATATTTCTCATCACCGGATACACGGTAAGCCTTACCCATCGGAGTGAACCATTTGTGACGGTGCAACTGCCAACGGAGTTCGTTATCTTTCACCGGCCAATATTGCCAGTTGATGTCTTCTCCATAATTATAAGAAGGTTGATAACCTTTGTGTACAAAGAAAGTATGTTGCAGCGCGTCGTCTGCCCATTTCTGTTCTTCTTTACCGATAGTGATTTTGTTCAGATTGATATCCGGAGTTTTTACGTTTGTACGTGCGCGATAGTAATCAAGCAAAGCTTTGGCTGCATCCGCATTTTTACCTTCCTGATGAAGTGCTTTCACTTTTTCCAGTCCCGGATAGTCCAGATTGAGAAGTGAAAATACTTCGCTTTTCAACTCTTGGGCATAACCTTTGCCTACGAGACATGCAAATGTCAGTAGGACGATATATTTTAAAGTTTTATTCATGATATACTTTACGATTTTAAAATTTACTATTGGACTCTTACTCTTATATTATTGAATCACTCTCAACTCTCCATTCTCAATTCTCAACTTCTTCAACTCCATGAATCTCTTCAATGCTTCCAGATAGTAGTAGTCGGCATAGTTCAGTGGAGTGTCTATTTCAGAACCGTTAGGCAATGAGCCGACAGAGTGCAATAGGATAAATCCTTGATTGTCGCCAACTTTTGCAAGGTATGCATCGCTTGACAAACTCTTCAGAATCTTTTCTGCGTAATCCAGATATTTCTGTCCGTCGGGAACCATAGTGCTCAACTCGATTAATGCAGAAGCAGTAACAGCGGCGGCGGATGCATCACGCGGAGTCTCTTCTGTCACAGGAGCGTCATAGTCCCAATAAGGAATAGCGTCGTCAGTCTTCACACGATCCATTATCATGTCGGCTACTTTCACTGCAAAGTTCAAGAAAGTAGTGTCGTTTGTTTCACGGTAGCAAGCTGTGTAACCATATACAGCCCATGCCTGGCCGCGTGCCCATGAAGAATCATCGTTCTTGCCTTGATGAGTCTGTTTGCGTTCTACTGTTCCGTCGTTGTTGTAGCTCACTACATGCCAGCAAGTATAATCCGGGCGGAAGTGGTTGTTCATAGTAGTCATAGCGTGTTTAACGGCAATATCTTTATATTTGTTGTCACCTGTTGCTTTTGCTACGTTAAACAGAAGGTCGAGGTTCATCATATTGTCGATGATAACCGGGAAATTCCATGTTCCGAAATCCCATGAACGGATAGCGGCGATAGAATCGTTGAAACGTCCGCAAAGATTATCGGCAGTTTCTTTCATTACGGCTGCGATAGTATCGTTAGGAGCCAAACGTTCAGCATTGCCATAACTGCAATTGATCATGAAGCCTAAATCGTGTGTGCCTTTGTAATAGCGTACAGGATTCAAAAGATTTGTATATTGAATGGCTTGTGCTTTCAGAGTATCGTTTCCTGTCAGTTCGTATGCGTACCATAAAGAACCAGGAAAGAAACCGCTTGTCCAGTCATAAACGCCACAGAGACGGCGTTTACCTAATTGCTCTGCAGTCGGTTGTGCGCGAAGTGAGTCTTTGAAAGTCAGTGAGTCTCTTTCTAATTGACGGCAAAGAAACGCCATGTCATAGCCTGTGCGGATAGAACGCGGCAACATACCTGTGCCATTAATTTCCTCTGCGGAAAGCTGTAATTGTGCAGAAGCTACATCTAGTCCTTTTTTTATCCAACTGTAGTCTTCCTTAGGGGCTGTTTGGCACGATGCAAGCGCAATTGTAACCGAAGCAAAGAGAACGAGTTTCTTTTTCATGTTATTCATTTTAAGTGATTGTTTTTAGAAGTTTTGTAACTGATGCAAAAGTAGGTGAAAGCTCTAATTTCGCGTTACAAGATTGTCGAAAAGACATTCAATTAAGGCTTTTCAAATTTAGATTTTGTTGAAAAAGGTTTTAATATTCTCCAATATGCCCTATAATCAGACATATTGGAGAGAATTGGGATCAGTTCCATTTAGGATTTTGTACAAACTGTTCACATAAGTCCATATCACGTTGTGGGATAGGATAAAGTTCATGTTTGCCAAACACTGTATATCTTCCTGCGGTATTATATGCTTTGTTTTTGGCCATATTATCATCAAAGAACCACTCTGTGATTGCATTGGATGTTTCTTTAACAGTTTTATAGTAGATGTCCCAACGTACTAAGTCCATACGGCGGTGTCCTTCGAATGCAAGTTCATAAGCGCGTTCGTCTTGAATAGCTTTGCGGAAGCCTTCGTAAGATAAGTTCTTTAAATTATATTTGTTGTTTCCATAGGCACGTTCACGTACTTTGTTTATAGCATCGTATGCCTCTTTAGTCGGGCCTTGCTTCCATTCGTTGAGAGCTTCTGCATATAGCAGTAATACATCAGCATAACGTAAGAAATACCAGTTGACATTTGATTTGTCATTATTGATTAATTTATTCTTTACGTATTTTTCAATGTCCCATTTGGCGGGGGTGTAGTTTTGTTTTTCTTTGTTCTTTAATTTACTATCTGCATCATTTTCCAATGCTTTTTTATCAGTATCACTTTTACCTTTAGCATATAAAACTTTGTTTGGACTATATTGGTAATTTGCTACTGAAAGGTTCAGGCGTTTGTCTTTAACGGTTTCCGGATTATATACCTCACCGTCTGTCAAGTCCTTTTCTCTCCATTTCAGAACGAAAGGATGAATAACCTTAACATTACCTGCGCAACTTCCACGTTCTCCTGCAAGCATTGTCGTTTTTACTCCATTCCATTTTCCAATGCGTCCGCACGGGTCACTGGCGCCTCCGGATGCTGTCGGACTGTAGAAACTGATTTCAATTAAACTTTCAGTAGGATCCCAAACACCATTACAAGTATTTTCCCATAATTGTTTAAAGTCATTTAACAAATCATGTTTTTGTGATTCGACCAGCACCTTCGCAGTTTTGGCTGCCTCTGCCCATTTAGTGTGATCTTTAACCGGATATCCGGCCCATGTGGCATAGACTTTGGTTAATAGGCCTAAAGCAGCTCCCTTGGACATACGGTATTTATTGCTTTGGCGATTTGTATCGTCTATTGCATAAGGAAGTGTTTGTATAGCATGTAACAAGTCTTCTTCAATAAATTTATAAATAGTTTCAGGTTTTTCCTGAACGAAAGTACTTGGAGCTTGTTCGGACATTGCTGTATTAGTCATTAATGGCACATTACCAAATCTGCGTACTAACTCGAAATAGCACATACCACGAATAGCTCTTGCCTCGGCTATGTAAATATAAGCCAATTGCTTGTCGGTTTCATTGAAATCGTTCATCCGTTGTTGAAGAATCTCCATGAAATCATTCGCATTATAAATAGCTTTATATAAAGCAGCCCATGTTTGTTGTATTTCTGCTTGGCTTGCATTAAAAGCATTGGAAGGAATGATACGGTAATTTTCAGTAGTACTTCCTTCTACTTGTTCACAATCTGTTGCCAGATTGAACAGAATTGAGAGGTGATAGCCATACATGGCATCACTCACTAAACTTTGATAAACGCCTAACAATACAGTTTCCGCTTCTAAGGCGTTTTTCATGAATCTATTTTTATCAATCTCTGTCCGAGATTCTTCGTCAAGCGAGCATGAGAAAGGAAGTATGCACATCGCTGACAATAATATATAATAAAATATCTTTTTCATTGCGTTCTTTATTAGAATTGAAGATCAATACCGAATGTAAATACTCTACTCTTAGGATAAGCACCCCAGTCTAAACCTGGTGTCATAGGATTACTTCCTGCCGTACTAACTTCCGGATCATATCCACTGTATCCATTGATGCAGAATAGATTTTGTCCACTGGTGTAAACACGTAATTTAGATACATAAAATTTCTTAGTCCATTTATGCGGTAACGTGTATCCGAGAGTAACATTCTTCAAACGTAAGAAGGAACCATCTTCTACAAAACGAGAATATACATCATTTGTTATATAACCTTTAACCGAAGGTACTTTATTAGATGCATTTGTTTCACTCCAACGATCGGCTACTTCTGCCATCATGTTTCTACGGCCATTTCTAGTTTGTGTGGCATACAAACGTGTAGCATTATAGATGTCATTCCCATAATTGAACTGGAACATGAAACTTAAATCTATTCCTCTATAGTTGAATGTATTTGTAATACCACCATACCATTTAGGAAGTGCGTTACCTATTACTGTACGGTCTTCTGAAGTAATAATGCCATCACCATTCTGATCTTTATATTTTACAACGCCAGGACGTAAACCATCTGCATCAGTATAGCGAGTATTATTTACTACTCCTTCCTTTAAAATATATTTAGGATTGTTCGCGTCTGTATACCCATCTATGTAAAAGTCAGAACTTTGGTAGATACCATCAAATTCATACCCGTAAATCAAGCCTAATGATGAACCCACCATAGCTATGTAGTCATCTTGGGTGAAGTTACCGTCGAAACCGGAACGGGTTGTTTTATAATTAGCACCGGACTCTAATGATTTCAGTTCATTACGAATAAATGAAATATTGAAATTGGTACTCCATGTGAATGATTTCGTCTGAATGTTAGTACTGCTAAGATTTAACTCTATACCGCGATTCTGTATTTTACCAATATTTTGGTATTGAGTACTATGTCCGGTAACATGTGCTAATTCTTGAGCTAACAACAAGTCTTTTGTGTTTTTGATGAAGAAATCAGCAGTGAAGTTTAAACGGCTGTCAAAGAAGCCTAAATCTACTCCTAAATTGACACTGGACGAGCCTTCCCATTTCAAATTTTGATTTTTAATTTGTTTAGGGGTAAGTACAGTTACTAAACTGTTACCGATACCATATCTATTATTTTGATATAAATCAAGTGAGAGATAATTAGAGATTCGGTCGTTACCAACGATACCCCATCCCAAACGAACCTTAAAATTAGACAACCATGAAATATCTTTCATAAAGGCTTCTTCTGAGACACGCCACGCTGCCGAGAATGAAGGGAAGAATCCCCATTTGTTTTTCTTTGAGAATACAGTAGAACCATCGGCACGTACCGTGGCCGTCAATAAGTAACGATTGTCATAGTTGTAATTACCACGTGCAAAGAAAGACAACAACTTTTTGTCACCAAAGTCTGTGACGACTTTACTTGGGGTAGCTCCCAACCCTAAATTGTTGTTACCTAAATAGTCAACAGGAAAGTCCATTGCCTGCCCTAACAAATATTCATTGCTACGATAAGATATTTCATGTCCTAACATGATATCATAGCTGTTCTTTTTGTTGATTTTTTGTTTCCAAGTTAACTGGTTTGAATTGGTCCAACGTAAATCACGTCCCATTTGGGTGTCTCCGTAAGGCTTTTGACCATTACGGAATGCTTCTTTTGAACCCTCTTTATAGAATTTGTCAATGCGATTGTTTGTGGTATTATAAGTTGCTGCTGTTCTGAAAGTCAATCCTTTAATAATTTCCCAAGTCAGAGAGACATTGGCAGACCACATTTCCGCTCTTTTTTTATTGGTTACAGACTCTGTCTGTTTTACAGGATTTACTTGTGCCAGACTGCTTCCATCTTCCAACATTACAGGATCGATTGCAGATGCCAGCAATTCTTCATCTGTTAATTTAAGCCCACCTGTAGGACGTGCGCTTAAAATTTGTGCCAGCATATTAAAGCGTCCGCTATCCGCAGTTGTTCCAATTCCTTTTCTATTTGTTTGCGCATAATTTATAGTTGCATCAAATGATATTTTTTTGGTAAGCTTTTGCTTTAAGCGGAATTTGGCTGTTGTCCTGTCAAATCCACTGTTATTGAAAATACCATTTTCGTTATAACGTGTGAATAAAAGAGAATATGTGGTCTTTTCGTCTCCACCTGTGATTGAAAGGTTGTGATCTTGTGACCAAGTGGGATTAAATGTTTCATCCTGCCAGTCTACTCCACTTTGACCAATATAATCCTCTAATGATTGATAACGGTATGGAATGCCATTGTCATCATTTCCTTCTTTATAATATGTATCCGGATATTTTTCGTTAATTTCTCCTTGCAATTTTACAAACTCATAAGGGCTGAGAAGATCTAATTTTTTAGTGATCTTACGATAACTGGCGGAACCGTTGTATATAACTGTTGGCCGTCCGCTTTTTCCGGATTTGGTAGTAATCATAACAACACCATTGGCAGCACGGGCACCATAAATTGCTGAAGAAGAGGCGTCTTTTAGAAATTCCATAGACTCAATGTCCGAGTTGGCAATGTTATCAATGTTGTCTACTTCAAATCCGTCAACAATGAACAGGGGGGAAGCGTCTCCCGTCATAGTACCGACACCACGAATGTTGATGTTGAAACCTGACCCGGGGCCACCATCGGATTGAGTAATTTGTACACCGGCAATTTGGCCTCCTAAAGCTCCAATGACAGAACTGCTTTGAAAACCTACAACGTCTTTTGCGGCTACCGAAGCAACTGAACCGGTCAAGTCGCTACGTTTCATAGAACCGTAACCTACTATTACTACCTCGTCTAATGCTTGATTGTCAGGTATCATTTTTATGTTTACTTTTTGCTGTCCGGTATATTTCACTTCCTGTGTTTTATATCCGATATAGGAAACCACAATGGTGCTTCCTTTTTTGGCATTGATAGAATAATTGCCATCAATATCAGTAATTGTTCCTCCGCTATTTCCTTTTATTAAAACAGTTGCTCCAATTAACGGAAGATCTGTTTCGTCAACAACTGTTCCTTTAACTAAATTCTGGGCATACAGACTGATTGACATGACCAGTGCCAAGAGGGTGATGAACCCTCTATGGCTAATTGTATTGGTTATTATATTGTGCATAATTATTAGATTATTCGTTTTACTCTTCGTAATTTTCATCGAGCCAGATGATAATTGGATTGGTTTTACCTCCATCATTAAGTTTACTCTTTTCACCATCTATTCGGAAAGTCATTTCTCCAACAAAGAATCCATTTGCCCATCCTGTTGTGTCATACCATTTATTTTTATTTATTTTTACTTCATGGTGATTCTCTATTTGTTCATTTATGACATATCCTAACTTTTGGTCAAAGCCGAGTCCTGTAAAATAGGATACTGGAGCTTTGTCATTTTTGCTAGGAGTTCCTCCACTCGTTGACCATAAATTACTTAGGAATTTTCCCTCACTTGGTTGTTGACCATTATCTGTATGTAAACCATTAAAGTTGTAATATTTGAATGTTCTTCTATAGTCCAAAGCAAATATTTCTAGTTTGTCTCCAGATAGGATTGTCTCTTGTGTATCATCTCCTGTTGGTCTTGTTGTTATTTGAGGAGATATAGATGTTCCACCATTATGCGGGTTGACATGTAAAACAAACGGAGTGTATTCAATTCTAGCTTCATAGCCTGTTTCAACAACGGATTTATTTCCTGTTTTTTCCAGTTCTTTTGCAAATCCATTACAGTGAATAAATATAGGGACAGAAAAAGAAACTTTGCCATTAACGGTAGCTGTTATTTTACTTATTCCACATACTGCATTATTATTCCAAGAATTATTGTCAAATTTTAATTTATTACCATCAATAATCTCTGCTTTTATTGTTTGATGAATATTTGTATATGTAAATTCTATATTTGCATCAGGATATGCATCAGTGTTTATCGTGAACGTAGCATCCTTCATCTCAGGTTTTCTATTAAATCTGAATTGGTTGTCGTACTGCTTACCTTCTAATGGTTGCTTATTTGCTCCTAAATTATTACCACAACTAATATAAGTGATTCTGTCTGGGTTTTTAGTTGGGCGTAATGTTAGCTCTGTTTTTATTTCATATTTAGAATTAAAGGCACGAACAGATATTTTGTAATTTTCGTCTTTAAATGTTTTGTTACCCTCTAATAATTCAATGATCCCATTTGTTTGTAGTTGCTCTTTATCAATGTATTTTTCAATTCTTGAGTCGCAACTTAATAATTGATATTTAATATTTTCACCTCCACCTTTTATATTAGGTTCTATTTTATAAGAAGAAAGTTCCATGCCTTCATAAGTACAACTTTCTGCTCCTACTTGAGTTCCATAATAGAATTCTTCAAATGGTGCAATAAATGCTACGACTTTTATCTCATAAGCATTCTCTTTAACTAGTCCGACTTCTCCTTCTTCATTATACATATTTTTTGCACATACACTGACTTTATAGGTTGAGCCCTTAGTTAATTTGTGTCCTTTTTCGATGTATATCTCACCCGTTTGCTCATCTATTTTTATCTTCTCATATATTTTCTCTGTTTCAGGTTCGATGGCATAGATACTATATTTTAATCCATCTGTAGAGCCTGAGTAAACGGGGGATTGGGATCTGAAAGTTGTTCCGTTCGGGGTTTGTTCGCTTTCTTCTTCTATTTCGCCTTCGGCTACTTCGTAGTAGAAATCCATCGGTTTGGAGATAACCTTAATTTTGATCTTTTTTTCTAATAGAGATTCTTCTAATTGAGTTTCTAGAATTATGTCTACAGTATAAAGACCTACTTCAAGAATACTAGAGCTTTCTCCTTGAACAATTGTAAATTCTCCTTCAGAAGAAATAGTAAAACAGTCATTGAAACTGACAGCTAGAGGTTCATATTCTGGCGTTTCTTCACCTTCATTAGTGATCTTGTATACATTACCTATTGTGTATTTCTTGATAGAAATATGTTCTTCTCCAGATGTTGTAATCTTGGCTATAGGCATATCTACTTCACTATTTTTATCAATAATGTCGCTGTAGTCCGCTTGTATTAAATTAGGGGTAATTTCTATACCATCAGGAGCGGATGCTAATAATTTAACAATTACAATATCTTTATATTCATATCGAGTCCCTCCGGATATGCAAGAGATGGAAATTTTGTAGCGTCCTTTAGCTGCATTTTCTGTGTTTTGCACAGAAATTACCCCTGTTTCAGAATCAATCTGAAAACAATTTCCTGTATACACTTCATTGTTAAGTGTGATACCGGTAATTGTAAAATCAGAAGGGGCACTACCTTTATATGTAGGTTTACTGATTGTTCCGGTCATAGATGGAGCTATGTTGGTCAATCCTGTATAATAAAGTGCGAAGTTGGACGAGTCTGTTGTTTCTGTATCAGAACAAGAAACATAGAACAGCGGTGAAACTGTAACTATTAGAATCGCCAAAAAACTAAATGTTAATTTTCTTAGACTCATTTTATATCAGTATTAGTTATATTATTATAGGTTGATTATTTAGTGTATCCTAATTCATATCTCTGACCATTTACTGTGACCTCGAGCTTTATTGCATCCTCAATAAATGTTTCATCATCAGTGAATCTGGCCGAGATTTCAGGTGTTTCGTTTGCGACGGGATATATTACGGTTATATATCGTACCGGACTATTCTCTTTTTTATCCATTACGAGTGAGTAAGCCTTACGGGGAAGGAATAAACCTTTGGTGTCGTAGGAAATATATCCTTTGACTTCATTTTGGGTGATATCTGCATTACCAAAACTACGTATGAATAAGTTGTTATTGTCACTAAATGTAGTATGTGCTCCGTGGTTTTCTATATCTAAAGAAACAGATTCTGCTGTTTTATCGTCACAGAGATGGAAATATAGTTTACTAAATCCGGTTGCGTTTCCTATACCTTCATCTACTATTACAAAAAATGGTTTTTCTTTAGGCGTGACAAAGAATATAGAACGTCTATGAGTAAAGTTGGCATATCCTTGATTCTCTGTGGCTACAAATTGATATTGGTTAGTTTCTCCTTTACGGATTAATTTACCTAAGGTGTTTTTTATATCTTCATCTCCATATCTTTTTGCATTAGGTTCATCATTGTCTTCTGTTTCTTTATCGCTTAGAATCATTGTGTTATGAGATTTTGTTTGACGGAACCAACTGCGAATATTATTAGGAGTTCCACTACCTCCATAAGAAGATACTCCGGAATCAGGGAAAAAGTTACGCCCATTATGATATAATTCAAATGTTCCGTTATCCGGTTGATTGTGACTCCATATATCCATCTTTTCATTTGAATAGTTATTACTATGTATTAGCATAGTGGAAGTTTTATCCCATCCATTTCGTAGAATATAGTGTCCGGAGTTCTCGAAAACTTTTATTCCTGCGCTTGGTGCATGGCCTTGTCCACCACGAGTTGCCATCCACGCTAATTCTTGATTATTGGGGAACATCTCAGCATATTTCTTGAAGTTTTTCTCTAATACATTTTTCGTTTTCATCCACGAATCATTGAAAGCTGATGTACAATATTCATTGCTACCTGCCTCAAAATAGTTGGGATAGGTAAAATGTATAACTATTTCGGTCGCTTTCTCTAGGATTTGGTCAAACTTGGAAGTGAGTAAATTTTCCGGTAAATGATTCTCTTGGATGAGCCTTTTGAGATTATAGAGTTCGTCTAATATACCTATGTGATAATGTAAGGAAAGGTCACTAAGCATTCCGTCCGGTAAGAATTGTTTTTCAAGTTGTTCATTAATGATTCTACAACCTTCTGCTTGCCATTGAGGAGCATCTTTGAATTCCGGAAATAGAGTTCCGGCAAATACCATTGAGATTATTTGGCTAAATAGAATATTATTTTCGTCTGGATAGCGATTTTTTAGCAAGAAATCGGCATGTTCTGCAAAGTGAACTAAAAAGAAAGAAAGCCATTGGGGGGTGAAATTGGATGAAAACTTGAAATATTCAAATGCTTGTGCTTGCCCCATTAGACGTGTAGATACTTGTAATTGCCACCATGCAAATTCATCTACAACTGTTTCTGTTTTAGGGAATTTTGATACCCAATCTGAATACACGTCTTTCCATCCCAACATATATATTTCATCTTGTGTCTTTTGATATGCCATGGCTTGGAATGGAATCCAATTGTGCCGATGTAACTGCTTACGGTATTCGTCGTCAGCACCTTTGGGAATAAACTCCCAATTGATCTCTTTTCCCGATTTTAGGCTGTACGGAACTTTTTCTTTGCCATTTCCAAGATCTTTTTCTTCTAAGTAATTGGCATTTATATAAAAACGATAACCGTTTTCTGCTAATGCTAATTCTGCGTATCTTGCTTGTTGTGTTGTAATAGAATTTAAGGATACATAAGGATTAATGATACCAATTCGACCTCTATAGTATTCGAGAAGAGCTTTGGATGCAGAGTAATAATTTCCTGTTTCATACCATGCTTTTACCTGTTCCAATCCCGGATAATCTAAATTGATAACTTTAAACAAACGTTGGTCGATTTCCTCGTTAGGAAAACTTGTTTCCTCTTCGGCAGAATCTTTTCCACTGTTTTTGTAGAGTTCGTCGTCATCTGTGCATCCTGTAAATGCAATCAGTGAGAACACGCAAATAAAGAAGATGTTCTTCATACTTTATTAGGTTTTAATTATTAAAAGTTATATTTTACTGTTTGCAAATGTAATCTCTTTATATATAACGATTGGCCGAAGTTGTTCAGGCTTTGTTCAAAAATGTTTTTTTGATATTAGTTTTGTTGAATCATATACTATTTATGTTCAAAAGAACTGTTTATGACTTGAAAATAGGTCTTTTGTATGTCATAATGTAACCTCCTCGTACATATATAGAGGAAGGCTTTTGTACATTTTTAGGTGTTGGTTTGGACGTTTTTTAGTCCAAAGTGATTTTTGGAAACAGGTGGAATAGGGGAGATTATGAAGTCCGGAATCTGTCCTTGAGGATAGATAAAAACTTCTTCTCCTTTCTTTAAGTCGATTTGGTATGTGCCGTTGTTGGTAGTTTGTACAGTAAACGTCCGTTTCCCTTTGAATATGGGATTAACAATGTCGGTAGTTACGATACATGGTTCTCCTGCAAGACTTTTGATGTGGATAAACAGTGTTTTCCCATTCTTTCTGTTAGCAGAAACTTTGAATGCTCCTTCTGTGCGTAAACCGGAGAAGCAGACATCTTTCCAAACGTCCGGCAGTGCAGGGAAAATACGGAGTTTCCCTCCCCAACTTTGTATTAACATATCATGTATACATTGTGCGCCTGATAGTGGCGTCTCGATAACCGGGCCGCTTTCTTTATACATGGTGGTCGAACTAAGGAACTTGCCAAATAATTTATTTAGATAGGATAGAGCCTCGTTTCCTTTTCCAATAGCGGAAGATATAGAAGATGCACCTGTACATGAGTAGCCTAAAAGAGCTTTCGGCTTACTTTGCCAAAAGGCTAATGATTTCTCTATAAGTCGGGTATTGTTTGGTTGCTCCTTATTAATAAGGTATAAAGGATAGATGGAAAGCAAGTGTGAATAATGCCTGTGGGAGAAAGCATAAGGTGTGTCTTTTCCAATAAGTAACCCGTTTTCATCCATCGGATACGGAGTGAGATTATCCAAAACATTTTTCCAGGTTGAAATTAGTGGATCTTGAATCTGTAATCGCTGTGCTGACCCCAATAAGGTCTGACAACCCCAATATAATAGTGCGAGATCAAAGTTACAGTCTTCCGTTACACCATATTCGGGAGAATAAGTTTCAGGTAGATGATATTTACCGTCTTCTCCTTTTTGGATGAAATGAAGATAGTAATTGATGGCCCCTTTTAATAACGGGAACAATTTGTTACGCAAAACTTCATCATCCATTTTATGACGATAAATAAGCCAAAGATTATGGCAGGCCCAAGGAAGAAGTCCCACTTGCGCTTTTCCTTTACCGGGAATTCCTACAGTGGTCGTCATGCATTCCAGATTTGAGGCAACACCTATGCCCAATGAGTTGTGACGATATGCGGCAGGTATGTTCAAGCGTAGTTGGTCAATGTGATTATAGAGTGCATTCTCTAGAGATGCGGCTAAATCCAAATGGTCGGAAGCATTCAGTGCCCAGTAGGTGAGTTGCACGTTGAGGTTCCACCAAGCATTTGGCCACGGTGTTTCAGATAACCACGGACCGGTGTTATCTATTAATGCCCGGTCGCCACGAGTAGCTGAGGCTAGTTTATACATTTGAATCCAGTAGAAATTTTCTTTCTTTGCATCCGGTAAGCTGATGAAACTAGCGGGATAATAAGAGTTCCACCATTGCCGATGAGCATTTTGAAGTGCTGCATAACCTTTACGTATGGCTTGGCGTATTTCTGCTTTACAAATCTTTTTTGAAGTACTTTGTGGATAAGTGTGTGTAAGATTTATCCATAAGATTCTTTCTTGTGGAGACGTTTTTGTCTCTTGCCATCCTACGGTTGTTTCTCCTCCTGCCAATAATTCTTGTATAGATAAGTTTATCTCATTTTCTTTGCTGTTAGTAGGGGAAGGATTGAGTTTGTAACCTTCGGGGATCTTATTCGTTTTTCCTTTGCTTTTGAATAATAGATAACGCGGGCTGTTAGCTTCAGCAGCTATCCATTTCCATCGAAAGTCATGTTCATCTCCTTCGGTAGTTGCTTTAACTACGATGATCATATCATCAGCATGAACGAAAGTTTGTAGATGGATAATTCCTTTCGTAGTGGTGATTTCAGTTGAAGCCTCTGCGTTCCAAAGATCAAGACGCATCTTGCCGCTGATTATTTCTCCTTTAGGGTGTAAAGCAAAATGCCCGGTAAGTAGTCGGGGAATTCCGAATACATCTCTTTTTGCACGATGATCGTGTACATCACAGTTTCCTGTTTCCAGGCGTATATAGTTTTTATTCGGTTCTTTGTAGATCATTAGTCCCAATCTGCCGTTACCTAGATAGGCTGAGTCATACCAATATTCCGGTAATCTTTCCCATATCATATCCTGCTGACTCATAAATTGAGGCCAATTTATATTCTGCTTGATATCCATAGAATAAATATCCGCACTACGAAGGCAGATTAAAAGCAGAAGGATACAGTTATAGTATCTGTGTTGAATATTCATAGTGCCATTTTTGTGTTTTATAAGGTTAACGAGAGATTTACAGGTTGCTAACAAACATAGGAATAAAAATAATAAATTCCAACTAATTGCTTGAATATATTTTTGCATAACTTTTAGTGTTTGAGTTGAAAGCTTAGTGGATATACCTGATTACCGATAGTCACTTCAATAGAAACATGGTTTGAGTTTGACGGGTCATCAGTAAATTTTGCACTGATCTTTTGATTGGAAACCTTACTGACCGGATATAGTATGGTAATGTATCGCACGGGGATACTTCTTTGTTTCTTCATAACAAGTGAATAGGCTTTTCTTGTTGAGTATTTTCTGTCGGTCTGATAAGATATCCGTCCATCAAAAGGCTTTAGGGTGATGGCCTGATTTCCAAAGCTTCGGATTAATAAGTTATTGTTTTCAAAGGTAGTATGTGCGCCTGCCTCTTGACTGTCCAGAATAACATTATTTACAGATGTTTCATCGCAAAGATGGAAATATAACTTAGCATAACCGGTTGCTGTGCCAAATCCTTCATCTACCAATACGAAAAATTCGGTCGGTTGTTTTACATAAAAAACAGCACGGCGGTGTTTGAAATCATTGTATCCTTGATTTTCGGTAACTATGAGTTGTTGGTCGGCATTTTCTTCTTTTAGTAGTAACTTGCCTTCTGCCTTGCTGATATTTTCGGCACCGATATCTTCGTGATCTTCAGATTTTCCCAGTACCATTGTATTGTGCGCTTTGGTCTGCCGAAACCATCTGCGTAGTTTCATTACTTCTGCATCATCCTCTTTCATATATGAACATACTCCGGAGTCCGGAAAGAAATTACGACCGTTATGATATAACTCGAATGTTCCGTTATCAAGTTGGTTATGGCTTGAGTCTTGTAACTTGGAAGATATGTTATTGCTAAGTATCAGCATTGTAGACTCTGGTGTCCAACCGTTGCGCAATACATAAAATCCGGAATCTTCGAATGTTTTGATTCTGCTGTCGGGAAGAGTGCCTTCATTACCATACGTTTGCATATACTTTAATTCAGAATCTTCCGGAAACATTGCCGCATACTTCACAAAGTTTTTGTTTAATACACTGCGTGTTTTTATCCATGAATCATTGAATGCGGGACTGCACTGTTTGCTTCCTTTCTTAAAATAACTTGGGTATGTGAAGTGCATGACAATTTTGGTGGCTTTCAAAAGCGTTTCATCGAGCTGTGGTGAGAGCAGATTGTCCGGCAATTTATTCAGTTGGATAAGCCGTTTGAGATCATAAAGTCCGTCTACTATGCCTATATGATAATGAAGAGAGAGATCGTTAGTCATTCCATCTTCCAAAAATAACTTTGTAGTTTGATCATTTATAATCTCACATCCTATTTTCTGCCATTGTGGGGCATTCTTAAGTTCCGGAAACAATGTTCCGGCAAATACCAATGCTACTGCCTGGCTTAGTAGAATATTGTTTTCTCCGGAATATTTGTACATGGATAGATAATCGGCATGTTCAGCAAAATGTATGAGGAAAAAGGAAAGCCATTCCGGAGTGAAATGAGAGGAGGATTTGAAATACTCGAAAGATTCTGTTTGCCCCATAATACGTGTGGACATTTGGAGCTGGTGCCATTGGAATTTGTCCGGTTTCCCATTCGGCTTTGGATTTTTGAGTATCCAATCTGTATATACTTCTTTCCATGAAAGCATATATTTTTCATTCTTGGATTTTTGATAGGCTTTGCCCTGCATCGGTATCCAATTATGGCGATGTAACTGCTTTTGATATTCATTATCAGCACCTTCGGGAGCAAATTGCCAATTAATCGTTTGGTCGTTACTTTTCAGTGAATATGGAATTTTCCGGTCTTTGTCTTCCAAGTAATTGTCATTGACGTAAAAACGATATTCGTCTATGGCATAATCGGCATAACCTTGCTCCGTGTCATTAAGAGTAGCAGTCAGATTAGGGTTCTCAATGGCCGTTCTGCTTCTGTAGTAGGTAAGTAACTTTTGCATTGCTGCATCATTCTCACCGCTTTTATATAAAGATTTTATTTCTTCTAATCCCGGATAATCAAGATTGAGAATATCAAATAAATGTTCTTCGTCCTCTTCCTGAGGAGGGGTTGGCTCGTCTTTTGGAGGAAGATTATTATTATTTTCCTGAATGTCGTTGTCAGTGCACGCTATAAACGTGGCGATAAGAAATAACAATATGTGGATACCTAATTTATTACTGAAGCTCATAGTATTAATTATTAGTTTACGCAATTTCTGAGTACTGATTTATTTCTCTGCAAATATATGGAGTAAAGTAGCCTGATTATGGATAATTTTATTGAATAGTATTTCAATTTTGTGCAATGTTCCTGTTTGATACGTGGAAAAGGCCGTTGCATTTTGTAAAATTGTGCTGTAGTATTAATAATCTCGTCTACTTGTATTATGCAAAACATCTTGGTCTTTTGATAAGTTCGCCTGATAGAGTTAATGAGTTGGAGTTGAGTAATCGACTGGTTGCTGTTGTGTAACCATATGGAAAGACAAGTGTAACTTATCGGTTACACAACTGTAATGCACTAATGAAAAAATGCACTTTTCTCTTGGAAAAAAGCGAAAACATCCTGTTGTTTTTTGTAAACTTATTCTATTTTACCCCTGTTTTTGGACTTAAACCTTTGATAATGAGGATTGCAACATTTTTGTATTTCCCCCTATAATACTTAGAATAACTACAAAAATGTCACAGGCGATGAAAGAGAGGTTCATATTGCTGTTTTACAATAAAAAATCTTCTATATTCTCCGGAGTAATTTATTATAAGAGACTTCAGAGCCTATTTGAAAAGCCAGTGCTTGAAGGAGTTTTACAATCTTGTCTGCCTTTTTGATGTGTTCCCAATCTAAAATATCTTTATATAGGTAGCTGTCTGATAGTAACTTCAGAATTTCACTTTCCGAACCGGGATGTGTAACTATATTCCCATTTTCTTCCGGTAAGAGGCTCATTTACTTTATTGGCTAAGTCGAACGAGGAACTCATGAATGGTTTGTTGTAATGCTCTTTCTATCATATTGCTTCCTCCATTTATCTGAGAACAAATTTCGAGCATTTTTGGATTCGGACTTATCCTTTTGTCCTCTTAATGTATTCTGTCGGAAGGTATCCAAAATATTTCTTGAAACTTGTAGCAAAGTAAGACGGGGTATTGAATCCTACCATTGTACTGACTTCCGCTACGGTATAACGTCCGTCTTTCAATAGTTTGGCAGCTTCGTTGAAACGAATCTTACGTATAAAGTCGATCGTGGATTCGCCGGTAATCGCTTTCAGTTTCAAGTGCAGGTTGGAGCGGCTCATGTTCATTTCTCTGGCAAACTCATCGGTGGAGAACTCGATATTGTCCATATTCTTTTCTACAATACTTACGGCACGTTTAAGCAAAGCCTCGTCCATGGCATTAAACGTGATCTTTTCGGGTTCTACTTCCAAAGACTTGGAATAACGTTCAAGCATACGTCTGCGTGTACGCATCATATTTTGTATCTTCGTGGTCAGGATCGAAAGAGAGAAAGGTTTGGGGATATAGTCGTCCGCACCCATTTGCAGACCTTCCATCTGGTCTTTTGTTTCGCTTTTGGCTGATAACATAATTACCGGAATGTGACAGGTCGGAATGTTCTGTTTCACATTTTTGCATAACTTGATACCATCCATAACAGGCATCATCACATCAGTCACGATAATATCTACCTCATTTCCTTTCAATTTCTCCAATGCTTCTTCGCCATTTCCTGCCTCTAATATATTGAACAGTTCGGCAAGCCCGCTACTTAGATAGTGCCGGATTTCATTGTTGTCTTCTACGATGAGAATGGTTCCTCGCTTTTTGTCACCGGATTCTATAGCTTCATTCTCCACCTTTTCCGTGTCGATGAAATACATTTCTTTGGAATTGGTGGAATATACCTGTTCCTCCTCGCTCTTATTGCCGTTAGCAGCCAGTTCGGAGGGCTTGTAGATACTTATATCCTGTGGCAGATAGACGGAGAACGTACTTCCTTTTCCTTCTTCGCTATCCAGTTCGATATGTCCGTGATGTAGTTCGACCAGACGTTGTATCAATGAAAGTCCGATACCACTTCCTACATGTTCACTTTCGATCTGGTAGAAACGCTCGAATATTTTTCCCTGTTTATTGATAGGAATACCGATACCGGTATCACTGACTTGCAACACTAGATAATTATTTTCTTCCTTCAACGTGACAGTAATGCTTTGTCCGCTTTCTGTATATTTGAAAGCATTCGAAAGCAGGTTGTTTACTATCAATTCCAGATAATTAGGATCAAAAAGTACCTCTTTATCTTCCAGATCGGAGTGGAGAGTATAAGTTATCTTTTTGTGGCGTGCCAGTTTATCATAAAACAAAAAATTTTCTTGTATCAGTTGGTAAGCGTTCGCTTTCTTGACTTTTAATTCGAATACTCCGAGTTCGGCACGGCGATAATCCATCAACTGATTGACAAGGTGTAGCAGACGATTAGCGTTTCGTTGGATATATTCCAATTGGTTTCGTGTCCAACGATCGCTTATCTTATTGATGATATCCTGCAGAGGAGCCAGGATAAGAGTCAATGGGGTACGAAGTTCATGGGAGATATTGATGAAGAAACGCATTTTCATCTGGTTGATTTCCTCCTGATGTTCTTTGTCTCTGCGTTCTATTTCCAGTTCAGCTTCCATGCTTTTGCGCATCCAGAAGAAACGGAAAACGAAAGTGATGAAGCCGATAAAAGTGGCTAGAAAAAGAAGAATAGCCCACCATGTTTTATACCATATCGGAAGTACGATAATCTCGAGTACAGTTGGGATAGTGTTCCATTTACCGTCACTATTGGCGGCTTTTACCATAAAATGATAAGTCCCTTGTGGCAGATTAGAGTAGGAAACACTACGTTTGTCTGTCAGATAATACCATTCTTTATCGTATCCTTCCAGCTTGTAAGCGAAAGTATTATGTTGTCCTGAAATATAATTGGATACGACGAACTCAATGGTGAAAGCTGTTTGCCAGGATTTCAGTGTGATACTTTCAGTTTCACTGATGTTTTTAGTCAATATGCCTGTTTCATCGTCCGGACGGACCGTTTTATTAAATAGCTGTAGCTTGGTTATTACTACCGGCGGAGTGTATGGATTGTCCAGCAACAATTCCGGACGGAAAGTAGTGATACCATTGATACCACCAAAGTACATTTGCCCGTTGGAAGTGCGGCAGTAGGAGGAAGAGTTGAATTGATTACTTTGTAATCCATCCGATTCTGTAAAGTTACGGAACTTTTCCGTTTCCGGATTGAAACAGGAAATACCACGATTGGTACTCAGCCAAAGTCGTCCGAAAGTATCTTCCAGTATGCCGTAGACCACATTATTGGGCAGTCCATTAATTGTTGTGTATCGTTTGATTGTTTTTTCTTCCTCATTAAAGCAATAGACTCCTTCACGTGTGCCTATCCAAATAATACCATTGGAAGCCTCGTAAATGCAATTGGTAAATAACTTTGTAACTGATGATTCAGGTAGTATCGTAACTTTCTGTATTTCCGGTCCTTCCTGTTGAAAGACTGATATGCCCTCTTCACCGCCAATCCAAAGTCGTTTGTGGGAATCCCTGAATAAGATTGTGATTCGTTGAGAAGTGAAAGGCGTGCCGTCTTTCTCTTTTTCTATGGTTGTAAAACTGCGTTCTTTCGGATTGAAACGGACTAAAGCGCTGAGTGTTCCCAATAAGAGATTACCGTCTTTGTCGGGAAGGATGGCATATACATTCTCATTGACAAGCTCGCTGTTCAGCTGATTGAAACTTTCCATCCGTCCACTGTTACGGTGGAGGACGTTCAATCCTCCGGCGTGTGTACCTATATATACCAATGATTTTTCTTCATCCACATATACAGCTTTGATATTGTTGGAACCGATACCGATTTCACGCTCGTTTTCTTGCAAGGCGTAATGGGTGAAATGTTGTGTCTTGGTGTTGTATAGATTCAATCCGCCGTCATTGGTTCCTATCCACAGATTCTTGTCCTTGTCTTCTACAATACAGCTTACTACATTGTCACTCAATGAGTTCTTATATGGGATGCGCTGTATATTCTTGAATCGGTTTCGGATGGGATGGTAATAGTTGAGACCGCCAAAGTAGGTGCCAAGCCACATTCCTCCCTGTGAATCCATAAAAATACTTCGGACGGAACGTTGCGAAAGGCTGCCGCTTTCTACCGGACTGCTGCTATATGAAACGAACGAGTCACTGGCTTCGTGATAAATATTCAAATCATTGAAAGTTCCTATCCATAGACGGTTTTGTGAATCCAATGCCAGAGAACGTATGTAATTGGAACTTATACTTTTCGGATCGGAGGAGGAATGGAGGTATGTCTTTAGTTCTTTAGTTTTCGGATTGAGCAATAATAAGCCTGCCCCTTCGGTAGCTATCCATATTCGGGTGGGAGATTGCTGTAAAATAGCCTGAATCCGCTTGGTATCCAATATAGGAGTCACTTTCTCCAGATTTTTTTGAGTGACGGAATAACTGTAAAGCCCGTCTTCCATCGTACCGATATAGATTATGTCACCATGCCGGTAAAGAGCGGAAGCTATGATTTTGTGCATGGCAGTACTGAAAGCATCTTCTACAAACTTGGATTCTTTGCTGTCGAACATGATCAGACCTTCCTGTGTGCTTATCAACAATTGCTCAGGAGAGATTTCTGCGATGCCGTTGACCTGTTGCCGTTTGCCTTTTTTTTCATAGAAAAAGTTCTTGAATTGGTCTTTTTCTTCATCATAATAAGATAGACCGTCTCGTGTTCCTATCCAAACCCGTCCCTGACTATCGGTCTTGACAATTCTTGAAATGTCATTGGCAATGCTGTTAGGATCATCTTCATTGTGTTGATAAACCGTGAATGCGTATCCATCATATTTGTTTACCCCATCATAAGTGGCAAACCACATATTGCCCCTTTTATCCTGATCGATGGAGAACACCGTACTTTGTGATAGTCCCTCATTGATGGAAATATAGGAAAATGTGATTTGTTCCGGAGTTTCAGAAAAGGCGGAATGCATTCCTAAGCATAGGAAAAACAAGTAGATTACTATCTTCTTAAGCTTGCTCATTATTAGTTCACGAGATTAATAATGACGCCAAAGGTAGTAAAATCTTTTATATACGGTATAATGAAAGATAGAAAAAATAAACCCGGAAATGATTCCAGGCTTATTTGTATGATTTAAAAATCTTATTATTTTTCTAAATTTCCAATTTCGTCCAGATTCTTTTGAATATCTTCATCCGTCAATGAATAGTTGACCAAATCACCTGCCAGATACTTGTCGTATGAAGCCATATCGATCAGGCCGTGTCCGGAAAGGTTGAACAGGATAACTTTTTCTTCCCCTGTTTCCTTACATTGGTCAGCTTCACGAATAGCAGCTGCAATGGCGTGGCAGGATTCGGGAGCCGGAATGATACCTTCTGCTTGTGCGAACAGGCAACCGGCTTCGAATGATTCCAACTGTTGGATATCTACCGCTTCCATCAATTTGTCTTTGAGCAATTGTGAAACAATCACACCTGCGCCATGATAACGAAGACCACCGGCATGGATATGTGCCGGAGCAAAATTATGTCCTAATGTAAACATCGGAAGGAGCGGAGTATATCCGGCTTCGTCACCGAAGTCATATTGGAATTTACCGCGTGTCAGTTTAGGGCATGAAGCGGGTTCGGCTGCCACGAAACGGGTTTTCTTTCCTTCCAGTATGTTATGACGCATGAACGGGAAAGAGATACCACCAAAGTTGGAACCTCCTCCGAAACACCCGATCACGATATCCGGGTATTCACCTGCCATCTCCATTTGTTTTTCGGCTTCCAGACCGATGATTGTCTGGTGAAGGGTGACGTGGCTAAGTACCGACCCAAGCGTGTATTTACAGTTGGGAGTCATTTGTGCCAGTTCGATAGCTTCGGAAATAGCTGTTCCTAATGAACCTTGATAGTTGGGGTGGGCAGTCAGAATATCTTTACCGGCACGGGTAGACATGGATGGAGAAGGAGTAACCTGTGCTCCGAACGTCTGCATGATGCTACGGCGGTAGGGCTTTTGCTCATAACTGATCTTTACTTGATAAACGGCCGCTTCCAAACCGAAGACTTTTGCCGCGTAGGAAAGAGCTGCTCCCCATTGTCCGGCACCTGTTTCGGTAGTGATATTGGTTACGCCTTCCTGCTTGCAATAGTATGCTTGTGCCAATGCGGAATTCAATTTGTGAGAACCGATGGGACTTACACTTTCGTTTTTGAAATAGATATGAGCCGGAGTACCGAGTACTTTTTCCAATCCGTATGCACGGACTAACGGTGTGCTGCGGTAATATTTGTACATTTCGCGTACTTCCTCCGGTATTTCAATCCAAGCATCGGTCTGATTCAATTCCTGTCGGCATAACTCTTCCGCAAAGATAGGATAGAGATCTTCTGCTTTTAGTGGTTGTTTAGTTTTCGGGTGCAACGGTGGCATTGGCTTGTTTACCATATCAGCCTGAATGTTGTACCAGTAATGTGGAATTTCTTCTTCCGGTAGGATATACCGTTTTCTTTTGTCACTCATAATATTGTGGTTTTTAATTATCTGCTGCCAAAAGTAGGCAAAATTTTTAATATTCAGATAAATTTGTCAACAAAGAATCGGTTTCGATTGTTATTTTAATTAAGTTTGCACGACGTTATAAAAAATATGATATGAAGATTTATCATAAATTCCTGTTATATCAGAATAAACTGCTAAAACCTTATATACGAATTATACTGGGCTTAGTGGAGGCTTTAACTTATTTAGCGTCTCTTACGCTAATTGTCGGAGTGATTTATGAACACGGCTTTCCGTTGTCGGTAGATGAAATTGCGAAAATACAAGTTCTGTATAAGGCTGTATGGATTATCTTTCTGATTGATGTAACGTTGCATATTTCGCTTGAATATAGGAGCACTAAAAAGCAATATCGGAAATTGGCCTGGATATTGAGCGGGCTGTTGTACCTGACTTTGATACCTGTCATTTTTCATCGTCCGGAGGAGGAAGGAGCTATCTTGCAGTTCTGGGAGTTCTTGGATGGCAAATTTTACCATTTGATATTATTGCTGGTCTTTTCTTTATTGAATCTGTCCAACGGATTGGTACGTCTGTTGGGGCGGCGTACCAACCCGTCTTTGATATTGGCAGTCAGTTTTCTGGCTATCATTCTTATTGGCACGGGATTATTGATGTTGCCAAAGTGTACGGTGAATGGCATTACTTGGGTCGATTCGCTGTTTACGGCTACGAGTGCGGTGTGTGTGACGGGGCTAGTACCGGTGGATGTGTCGACTACATTTACGACAGGAGGGCTCGTTGTTATAATCTTGCTGATTCAAATCGGTGGTTTGGGAGTGATGACATTAACGAGTTTCTTTGCGATGTTCTTTATGGGAAATACCTCTCTTTATAATCAGTTGGTTGTCCGGGATATGGTCAGTTCCAATTCATTGGGTTCTTTGTTGTCTACCTTATTATATATATTGGGCTTTACATTGGTGATTGAAGGAATCGGTATGGTCTCTATCTGGTTCAGTATTCATGGTACGTTGGGGATGAATCTAGATGAGGAACTGGCTTTTGCTGCTTTTCATTCCATTTCGGCTTTCTGTAATGCCGGGTTCTCTACGCTTTCCGGCAATTTGGGGAATCCGATGGTGATGACCAATCATAACTGGTTGTTTGTCTCCGTTTCCTTTTTGATTATTCTGGGTGGGATTGGTTTCCCTATTTTGGTTAACTTCAAGGATATCGTTCTATATCATCTGCGTCATTTCTGGAGGTTTATCCGTACCCGTAAGTTGGAAAGGCACAAGGTGCATCATCTTTATAATTTAAATACGAAGATTGTGCTGATAATGACTTTTCTGCTTTTGGTAATCGGTACATTGGCGATTGCCGCTTTCGAATGGAATGCTTCGTTTGCGGGGATGCCTGTTGCGGATAAATGGACGCAGGCATTCTTTAATGCCACTTGTCCGCGAACCGCCGGTTTCAGCAGTGTCGATTTGGCCTCTCTGAGTGTACAGACGTTGTTGGTTTATCTGGTGTTGATGTGGATTGGAGGTGGGGCGCAGTCTACTGCCGGTGGTGTCAAAGTGAATGCCTTTGCGGTAGTTGTTCTCAATCTCGTAGCTGTGTTGCGTGGTACGGAGCGTGTCGAGGTGTTTGGTAGGGAGTTGTCTCATGATTCTATCCGGCGTTCCAATGCAACAGTGGTTATGTCATTGAGCGTGCTATTTCTTTTTATTTTTATCTTGAGTATGCTCGAACCGCAAGCATCGTTGATGGCATTGACGTTCGAATGTGTTTCGGCGCTTAGCACGGTAGGCTCCAGCTTGAATCTGACTCCGAGTTTGTGTGATGCAAGCAAATTATTGGTAGCGTTATTGATGTTTATCGGTCGCGTGGGCTTGATAACATTAATGCTTGGAATTGTGAAACAGAAAAAGAATACAAAATACCGTTATCCGAGTGATAACATCATCATAAACTAAAGATATGAAGTATATTATTATTGGTTTAGGGAATTATGGTCATGTGTTGGCAGAAGAGTTGTCTGCATTGGGACATGAAATTATTGGTGCGGATATCAGCGAAAGCCGTGTGGACGCAATCAAAGATAAGGTGGCTACTGCTTTTGTAATTGACGCGACGGACGAACAATCTTTGTCGGTACTTCCGCTGAATAGTGTGGATGTGGTGATTGTGGCGATTGGCGAAAACTTCGGTGCGTCTGTGCGGGTAGTGGCCCTGCTGAAACAGAAGAAAGTAGCCCGTATTTATGCCCGTGCAATTGACGGCGTGCATAAGGCGGTATTGGAGGCTTTCAACTTGGAGAAGATTCTGACTCCGGAAGAAGATGCTGCACGTAACTTGGTGCAATTACTTGACTTCGGGACAAATATGGAGGGCTTCCGTATTGACTCGGAATATTATGTAGTGAAGTTTACCGTACCGAAGAAGTTTGTGGGATATTTTGTGAATGAACTGAATCTGGATGGAGAGTTTCATTTAAAACTTATCGGGCTGAAACGTGCGGATAAAATAACCAATTGTTTGGGGATCTCCCTGACAGAGCTTCATGTGAAAAACAATTTGCCGGAGGATGAGAAAGTAAATGAGGGGGACGAATTGGTTTGTTACGGTAAATACCGTGATTTTCAGGCTTTCTGGAAAGCTATCTGATTAATTGCTTTATGTGAATATCGGCTATTGGAGTTCCGGTTTGCAATGATTAATAACCACAGGATGAAGTTGGACATTGCATTCTGTGGTTGTAAAGTTTAGTTGTACAATTAAACTTTGCGTAGTTTCCGGTTTGTGCTGGTCGAATACGAAATTCCCCAAACTGTAAAAGATTGGTTTGCCATCGTAATATTCCTCTTTTTGAATGATGTGAGGATGGTGTCCGATGATTGCATCCGCTCCGGCGCGAATGAGCGAGTGCGCACCTTTTCTTTGGACAAGGGTAGGGAAGGGCTGATATTCTACTCCCCAATGAAGAATAACGACTATGTAACTTTGGGGATTCTGCCGTTTGAAGTTTGTAATTTCTTCTTTCAGTTCCTCTATCGGCTGCTGACAGATACCGGTCGGTAGTAATAAAATTAGGTACTTGGCGGTAGTCGTTTTCTTCGTAGGCATGAAAGAGTTGCGGGTTATTTCCTTTTGTGATTGACTAAGTTGTTGTACCATTTGGTATTGGCTGAGAAAAAAGCATTGATATCCTGCTTTAAATCAATGGACTGAGGTAGTACCGTATCAGTCAACAGCGAGGAAACGGAATTGGTAATTGTATCTGTTTGTGCAGATACAGCGGACATGATTTGGTTGTTTTTGTTTTTATTCTTGCATCCGCAGAGAATGAACAATAGTATACAGGTGAATAATAATAGTCGTTTCATGTTTATTTCCATTCAGTTAATTACGCTATATAGTATGATGATAGTAGCTAATGTTTGAGGATATGTATGGCTTCCTGTTTTTTAACCTCCCGTTTTAAGTATCGCTTGAAATCCAGACCGAATCCTCTCCAGATGTATTCTGCGACTAGAAAATTCCCACTGTGTTCCCGTTCTAGAGTCCGTATCCGTGTGGGAGTCTCTTCACGGATTATTCTGAAGTCTTCCAATGGTTGTGCTACCCTTGACCCTAACCAAAGCGGACGGATATAAGTTTCATCTGCAATCCGGTAAATAAATAACCGTTTGTCCGGTTTGGGATCAAATCTTGTCGGTTTGATAACTCCGACAATGATTTCGGGAACTCCGTTTCCTGTAATATCTCCATAATCAAATTGATAGACAGGGTAGGGCAATTTTCAGGTAGAATGACTGGGGCGATCCGTGTCCAGGTGGATAACATAAAGTGAGTCGGACTCTTTATTCAGAGACACTTCCATGTGTTTCTGAGCAACCTTCCATTCAAACCTGTTATTGTCGTGACATGAACAGAATATAGGCATAAGACCTGTTAAGAGGAGGAAAGAAGTCCTATATGACATATCCGTAATTTTTTCTGATGCAAAGATAAATATTAACTTGCATTTATAAGCTCCTTTTCTTGCAAAAGGAAAGGCCTTGCCTGTATTTATATATAAAAGCCACCGGACGACTTTCGATAGAAGTGCAATCCGGTGGCAGATTAAGATATTGTTTATTCTTGAAATGTGTTATTTCGTTTGGATACGAATATTTCCAGCTTTCACTCCACTTGCTTTTGCTGTGAGTACGATTTCTCCGGCTGTTTCACCGGATTGTACTATGGCTGTCAGCATTCCGTTGAAGGTATGCATTTTCGGAAGATGGAATTGCTCCAGATTTGTCGGGTCGCCATTAGCAGCGGCACGATACTTGCCTGCTCCTTTTACGGAGAAGTTTATCTGTCGGCTGTCAGCGGGACATAGATTTCCATCCTTATCTACCACTTTGACGGTGATATAGGCTAAGTCTTTTCCGTCTGCTGTCAGTTCGTTGCGGTTGCTCACCAGTTCGATGTGATGAGGCTTTCCGGCAGTGCGGACAATTTTTTCAGCTACTGCTTTTCCATCTTTATTGTAGGCTACTACTTTTATCTCGCCCGGCTCATATACAGCATCCATCCACATTAGGCGGTAACGGTTTTTAAGCGAGCTGTTGTTTTTACTTTGTTTGCCGTAACTTTTACCGTTAATAAACAGTTCGGCTGTAGGATGGTTGGTGTATACAAATACGGGAGTAACCTTCCCTTCACGTCCCGGCCATGTCCAGTGCGGCAGGATATGTAATGTTTCCGCCTTTTTGTTCCATACACTGCGATAAAGATAGTAACGGTCTTTAGGGATACTGGCAAGGTCGATGATGCCGAACATTGAACTGTGATTAGGCCATGCGTTTGTATCGTATGGCGATGGTTCACCTAGGTAATCAAATCCTGTCCATACGAATTGTCCGATTGTCCAATGGTTGTCGTCAGCTAGCGCAAAGTCTTCATCCGGAATATTTGACCAGGAACAGGCTTCCACATCGTATGAAGAGCATTGGTGGTCGTCGTAAGTGGCACTTTTTTTATCTTCCACAGGGAATTTGTATACTCCGCGTGAGCTGACGGTAGAAGCAGTCTCACTTCCTAATATCAGATTTTGTGGGAGTTGGTCGTATGCCTCTTTATAGCGATGAGCCCGATAGTTAAGTCCCGGAATGTCGATCATAGCGGCAAATCCGTTGGCAAGTACGCAAGTCACTTGGTCCATTCCGCAGGTAACGGGACGGGTAGGGTCTTCACGATGGCAAATATCTTGCAGGAACTTGGCTACTTTATAACCGACAGGACTGCATTGGGTCGGTACTTCATTTCCGATACTCCACATTACTACACACGGATTGTTACGGTAATTATGAAGCATATTCACCATATCACGTTCTGCCCATTCATTGAAATAACGGTGATAACCGTTTTTACATTTGGCGATATCCCATTCATCAAATGGTTCAATCATCATCATAAATCCCATTTCGTCACATAAGGCTACAAGTTCGGGAGTCGGCATATTGTGGGAGGTACGGATGGCGTCACATCCCATATCTTTTAATAGTGTAAGCTGATGCCGGAGAGCGGCTACATTAATAGCAGCACCCAACGGACCTAAATCATGGTGATTGCATACTCCTTGAAACTTACGATGCTTTCCGTTCAGGTAGAATCCTTTGTCGGCAATATATTCAATACTACGGATACCGAAACGTGTAGTGTAAGTATCTACCAGCTTATTGTCTGCGTAAATCTTGGAAACGGCTTTATAGAGTGACGGATTCTCCGGTGACCAGAGTTCGGGCGCATTTACAATAAAATTCTGTTCGAATGGCTGTCCATGATTAATGCGGCTTGTATTTTCTTTGCGGGTAACGACTTTTCCATCAGGAGAAAGAATCTCCGTTTCGATACGGAGTTGTGTTTTCTCGCCTGCATTCTCAATTTTCGTTTGAAGGCGTATGGATGCAAAGTCCTTGTCGACATGAGGCGTTGTGATTTGTGTTCCCCATACGGGTACATGAATTTTGTCTGTTACAATCAGATGTACATTACGGTATAAACCAGCTCCCGGATACCAGCGTGAAGATTGTGGACGGTTTTCCAAACGTACGGCGAGTGTATTCTTTTTTCCATCTTTGTTGAGGAAAGGAGTTACATTGCAGTGGAAGGAGTTGTATCCGAAAGGCCAGAAACAAGCTTCCTTTCCGTTTACATAGACACGTGCTTCGCTCATAGCCCCATCAAAAAGAAGTGTTACTTCTTTGTCGGCAGGAGCGTCAAAACTTGTTCGATACCAGCCTGTGCCTACGTATGGCAGTCCGCCGGTGCGTCCGGTTTTCAAGGAAGCTTTTTTCTCGAAGTTCTGTGTGACTGCTACATTTTGTAGGTCATTGTTTACATCAAACGGACCGAAGATTGCCCAATCATGTGGAATAACAACCGATTCCCATTGGGTATCATTAAACTCCGGCTGGCTGGCTTCTTTGAAATCTCCTTTACTGAATCTCCAGTCCTTTTCGAGTAGTGTCTCACTGCGTTGTGCTTGCAATGTGCAGGCAACGCCCATCAAAAGTACAGTTAATAACTGTTTGGGATGTTTCATGTTCATTTTTGCTTTTCAGGTATACTATTAGTTGGATTTATTAAATGTCAATGTCCGGCATTACATTCACATAGTAATGCCGGTGTAAAGGTATAAAAACTAATCAATAAATTTATCGCTTGAAGGCATTAAATGAATTGGTAGGTCTTCCGTCGTCATCGAACATACCTTTGTGATATCCCTTCCAACCGCCATAGCATTGAGGTTCCCAAGCGAATACTCCGGGACATATATCAGTACCTAGTAATTTAGCTTTAGTAATGAAGTCTGTATAAAATGCTTCGGCGTTTTCATTGTTCCATGTCATGCCTATTTCACACATCATAACGGGTGTGTTGAATTCTTCATAGAGTTTTTGCATATTTGCGATACAATCTGTGTTCATTTTACGCCAATCTGCTGCAACAAAATTGGAATCTTCTTCATTGTCAGGATCCATTTGAGGATAAAGAGACATTCCGATGATATCCCATTTGGCTTGATTAGCTTGTAGATCTCCGAATACTTTCTGGAATTGTCCAATTTCATTTCCACGGTCTATATGTACGATGACTTTAGCCTGCGGATAAACTTCTTTTATTGCATTATAACCTGCCGTTACGAACTTGGCAAAATTTACGGTTCCATTTTCTTTATTTATATTGCCTTCATCGAACAACATTCCGTATCGAGTTTCGTTGCCCACTTGTACCCATTCTACATCTATACCTTTTTCTTTCAGGGTGTTGAGTACATCTTTGGTATGCTTGGCGATATCCTCCTGCAATTGTTCTACCGAGTGGTCTTTCCATGCTTGAGGTTTGTATTGTTTACCGGGATCTGCCCAAGCATCACTGTAATGGAAATCTATCATGAGACGATAACCTAAATTATGTGCTCGCCACGCTTTGAGTACGACATCTTCTTTGTTACACCAACCGTATACGTTATCTTTTTCTGTCGGATTTTCCGGGTTGACCCAAACGCGCAAGCGGATAGCATTCATACCTAAGTCACGTAGCAATGACATACATTCTTGTTCTTGACCTTTAGCATTGTAGAATTTATAGCCGGAACTTTCCATCTCTGTGAGCCAACTGACGTCTGCTCCCCGAACAAAGCCGGACATATCGTAAACTGTTTCTGTTTTCTCCGGAAAAGTGGGAGTGTCGTTATCATCGCTGCAAGCGGTGAAGAAGGTTCCGCACAATAGTGCGGAAGCCGTAAGTAGTATATATTTTAATCGTTTCATAGTAATAATATCTTAATTTATAGATTGGATAGTATAAGTGCCGTTTATCAAGTCTACACTGATATCGTAAGTTCCGGTAGTTACTGGATATATTCCTTTGTTGGCATTGTAATATAGTTTGCCATCGTATCCTCCGTAAGATCCTGCCCAGTCATTATTTATTATGAATTTTACACCATATTCGGAATCTTGGTCTAATGTAATAGTCCCTGTGTATAATCCTTCTGTGTCAGTAGACTGTAAGGGGGGGAGGTCATCGTTGCCGGATATGCCTAAGTAGCAATAGATGCCTGTTACGGCTTTGACACTATATTTCAGCTCTTTCAAAGATACCTCAAATAAATAAAGACCGTTATCTGGAGCTGTTAGATTATTTCCTTTTCCATTGATTAAATCTCCGCTTTCGGCAGTGCTTGTGTTGTCGTCTGTGGCTAAGGTGTACAATTTACTCTCGTCCCAATAATTAACCAGACACATTGCGTAATCTCCCCATTCAGAAGCGACATTTACAACTCCAGCATATTTCTGAGCGTCTTTATCGTAAATGGTAATTTTATGGTCGTATGCCCATTCTCCATTGACGGCTGGACCTATCCCCGGTAAATATAAATATTCTCCTTCTTCTGGTTCAGGCTCAGGTTCTTCTTCTTTTTCCGTCACACTGACCGTCCATGCTTCCGGATTATTCAAGTCAATAACTAACGTGCATTCACCTGTCATCGGTACATTCACTGTGATGTTTTCTGCTGTTACATTTTCACCTGTGCTGAATGTCAATTGCCCTGCTGTTCCGCCAAAAGCGAACGAGGTATTTTGAGCTTTGCTGTCGTCAATCCCATTATCTGATCCACTAACACTCGTATTATCATAGAACTTACCTGTTCCTTTGATTTGAATGGTAACATCTGTTCCTGCTGTACCTGTAAATACACCTCTCCACTGATTATCGGCACGCTTATATTCCATTGTGATACCGTCAATTCCGCTTACTTCCAGTTGAGGTATTAGTAAGGCATTCCATTGCCTCTTGACTGTATTGACATTGACAAAATAACATCCTGATTGTCCTGGAAACCACATATCCCATGTACCGTCAGCTGCATCCGTTGTCAGTAAAAACGGAGTGCCTATACCACCGGACTGAGCTGTGTGCCAAGTTGTTCCGTCGGCTTCTTGTACATAAATACCCTCATAAGCTGCAGCTCCGAAAAATCCTAGATACTGACCATCTGCATTGGCTGAATAGAAATCTTTGCCGGAGTCAGCTACCGTTTCTTTGTTGATGATGTCGGCATAGTGCATATCAATCGGATAAGGAGTCACCATCACTTTTACTGTGTTACTGTATACAGGAGTAATGTTACTTCCGTTACTTCCTGCCAATCGGAAATAAAGTGGCGCAGCCTCTTCTGCTGTTGCATTTAGTTTATAAGCGATGATATTTAATGCAGAAACTGTATAACTTTTAGAAAGCCCGCTTTCTGTTGATTCAATGATTGTTCCGGAAAAATTTTCCGACCGTGATATTTGTATGGTAGTCTGTACTCGGGTAGTCGCTTGATAGTTTGCATCGCTTATTTGCAAAGTCTGGTCTGTCCAAGCAAGTGACAAGGCATATAGCTTGGCAGTTGCTTCTGTCAGTACGACTGCATCGGCCGAAGCGATTAATGCGCTTTCTTCAGGACTGGAGAGGAAGAACTTGTCTCCGTCTTTTTCGCACGCTCCCGATAGCAGGAGGACGAAAAGTAAAGTGAGTAGGTTATTTATTTTTTTCATATCGTTGATACGTATAAGCGTGATTAATAGTTTTCATTGTATAAATTCGGATTGGCAGTCAACTCAGTTGTTGGTATTGGGTAAATGTTATATCTATCGTTTACTCCTGTACCTTCTTTGACTCCACCTTTCCATTGCCATTTGTAATCGTTTGAGGTGAACAGACTGTAACGTATCAGGTCCGTGCGTCGGTATCCTTCCCAGTATAATTCGCGGGCGCGTTCGTCTAGGATGAAAGATAAGGTAATTTCATCTTCTGTCTTATTGTTACTATTATCACCGTATGCCCGTTGTTGTAGATCATTGATATATCCTACTACAGTAGTAGCGTCAATTCCCGTTCCGCCTCTTTTGAAAGCTTCCGCTATCATCAGATAAACATCCGCCAAGCGGAATAAAGGATAGTCTGTATTTACTCCGCCATCAGCTGTATTGGAGGCCGTTTCTTTCGAGTCGGTCAGGTTCGTCCACTTTTCTACAAAGTATCCATTCGTCTGGTCGTCTATAATCTCTACGTCCTGACTTTGTCCGGTGGTGAAAAACATATATCGTTTATCAGTATTTTCATATCCTGTGAATAATTCAGGAATATTGCCTCGTACCCGGAACATTCCCCAACCACTCTTTACACCATAATCCTCTGGTTTCTGTAATTCGGATGTATTACTTACTGCCCCGCAAACGATATAAGTAGAAGACCCCCATGATACGGTATTCGTTGCATCCACCGGAAGGGTGAAGATTATTTCATTGGTACGGAGATGGTTGTCTGCATTGAATAATTTCGCATAATCGCTTTCCAATGAATACCCTTGTGCTATCACATTCTTGCAGGCTGTAATACACTTCGTATACATTTCCTGATTGTCGGTGTTGGTATAAACCTTCGCATTCAGATACAGTTTTGCCTGCAACGTATATGCCGCTCCTAATGTTGCCCGACCGTACATATCACTTCCGTTAGCAGACAAACAATTATTCGTATCACTTGTATTTGTGATTGCATTCAGTTCGCTTTCGATGTAATTGAAAATCTGCGCTCCTGTATAGCGGGGAGGTAGATAACCGACCAAAGGATCATTTTCCGTTATGAACGGAATATTGCGGAAGAGGTCGAGTGCGTGATAGTAGAACAAAGCACGCATAAAGCGGGCTTCCGCACGGTAAGTACGTATTTGCTTTTGGTCATCGGCGGAGAAAGAGCCGATTTTATCATCCGTTGCGTTGCGTAGGAATTCGTTACATAAAGCGATGTTGTAGTAGATACGATAATACATGTCCGATACCCAAGGGTCGTTGGCGTCCCAACTTAAATAAGTCAGTCCCGTTACATTGTCACCGGATAGCCAAGTAGATGCTACTTCGTCCGTACCGCATTCCTGCAAATTGAAATAGCAACGCATATAATCCTGACCACTGTTACTACTCAAATCTTCGTTACCGTTTTTTTCCTGACCGGTAGTTACCATGGAAGTATATATTTTCCCCAAGACAGACTTGTAGTTTTCCGCACTGGTGTAAATGGACGACGAAGTTTCGTCTACGTGTGGATATTGATCCAAATCGCCTATACAGGAAGCGAACAGCAACGTGCTGCAAAAGTAAAAGGCTATATAAAATATCTTTTTCATGATTGGATGTTTTTGATAATTAGAAGTTAAGACCGATATTTAGGGAGAATGTACGCGGACGGGGGTAGAATGAGTTATCCACTCCGTTGGGAACTTCCGGATCCACACCACTGTATTTGGTGATGCAGAATACATTCTGAACCATTGCACTGACATTCAGGCTACATCCTTTATAAATTTCTCCGAAGTTGTATCCCAATGACAGGTTATCCATCTTTAAGAAAGAAGCATTCTCTACATAATAATCGGATAGATACTGACGTGATTTAAATCCGGTTTCCAGATAACTTCTGGAAAGATTATTCAATTGATAAGAGTTATAGCTGACCGTCTCCCAAGCTCCGGCATTCATTGCCATGGCATTGTAAACGTAGTTGCCGATATTGGCACGCAGACTGGTGTTTAACGTCCATTTCTTATAACGCAGTGAAGTGCTGAAACCGAGAATGTAATCCGGTGCCGGAGAATGATAGCGATATAAATCATTGGTGTTGATTTCCCCGTTTCCGTCGAGGTCTACGTATGCGCCTTCTACCGGTTTGCCTGTCTTTTCGTCATATAGCTGATGGTAAACGTAAAACATATAAGGTGCGTATCCTTCACTTAATACTTGCAATTGATAGCTGTCGATGTACGGCCCTACGGAAGTGTTGGTAGCTTGAGTACCGGCTGCGAGTGAAAGGTTTTTCACCTTCATCTTTTGCCAAGTCATGTTGAAACTCAAATCCCAATTCCAGTCTTTTGTTTGTATCGGAGTAGCGTTGATACTGAACTCAATACCTTCGCTGTCTACATTGCCTACGTTTGTGGTGATATTGCGGTCGAAAGTAGTACCTGCTGCAGCCGGTACGGTTGCAATCAAATCTTTGGTCTGGCGGGTATAATAGTCAAAGCTACCGGTGATGCGGTCTTGCAGAAAACCGAAATCGAATCCGGCATTCCATGAAGTAGTCGTTTCCCACTTCAGGTCAGGTACGTAAGCCTCCGGGCGATACGTGTGGATCGGGCTACCTCCAATCAGAGAGGATGCACCGCTTTGGCTGATATTGTAGACAGGTAGATAATTGTAATTACCGATACCGTCCTGCTGCCCTGTCACGCCGTAGCTTGCACGGAGTTTCAATGTACTTAATATTTTGTTATCTTTCAGGAAAGACTCTTCCGTCATTCTCCATCCGAGAGCTACTGAAGGGAAAGTACCCCAGCGTACATTTTTTGCGAAACGCGAAGTGGCATCCCGGCGTACGGTTGTCGTCAACATATAACGTGAGTCGAACGAATAGTTCAGACGACCGTAATAAGATAACAGCACATGACGGTCATCGGTAGCTTTGGATGTTTTTTGAATTTCTCCGAGTGTATTTGTCTCATAGTAGAGCGGGGTAGTGGATTTCCAATATTGATAGTCGTAACCGGCTGTTACATCAAAACTACTCTTGATGGATTCTACCAGTTTATTGTAGTTGGCATATAAGGTAAGCAAACGGTTTACCTTTTTCTGCGGTCCGTAAGTATAGTCCAAACCGGAAGTTGTATAGTTTTGTGCCGCCTCAGCCGGGACATATACACTTCCTTTACCTTGTGCATAGTCATAACCCAATGTAGCGTGCAACTTCAGATCGGGAAAGAAATGCAGCCGGTAGTCTGCATCGATATTTCCGATGAAACGTTTCACCGTACTGTGAGAATCATTCATTTTGAGAAGTCCGACCGGATTCATGACCGCTCCGTTCACGGGAGCTCCGGTGTTATCGATAGCTTCCGTATATCCGCCGAAATTGTCTGCTCCTGAATATACGGGAATGGTAGGATTCATGGTTGCCGCTGCCCAGATAGCTCCGGTATTGGCGAATGTATTTTTGTTGATAGACCCTTTGGCATTGATATTCAGTTTCAAGTGGTCTTTGAAGAAAGACGGATTTAGCGTGATGCTTCCCGTATAACGTTCCGCATTGTCCGTGCGTAATAACCCGCTTTGGTTGTAATAACCAACGGATGCACGGAACGGCAGGTTTTTGGCTATCTTTCCGGCAACGCTCAGATTATTGTCCGTACCGAATGCGTTTTGATAGATTTCATCGTTCCAATCTGTATGTGCGGTGCCGAGTAATGCCTGTTGCGCATCGGTACCTTTGCTTTGGATGGTATTTACGAATTCGTCATAGCTCATCATATCCGCCAGTTTGGTACGTGTCTGTACGGAGTTAGTCGTGCTGAAAGTAAACTTCAGTTTGTCCGAATTTCCTTTCTTGGTAGTGATTAAGATAACCCCGTTGGATGCGCGCGAACCATAGATAGCTGTGGAGGATGCGTCTTTCAGAATGGTCATGCTCTCAATATCGTTCGGGTTGATGAGGCTAAGGAAATTGCCGTCGTTACCACTGATACCTCCCTGTTCCAAAGGAACACCATCCAATACAATCAAACGGTCGTTGCTGGCATTCAGTGAAGCACCGCCACGAACACGGATTGTACTTCCCGAAGTAGGAGAACCACTGTTGGACATGATTTGCACACCGGATATTTTACCGTTTATCAGTTGTTCGGGAGAGCTGACCAACCCCATATTGAAGTCTTTGCTGCTGACGTTTGTAACCGACCCGGTAAGGTCGCTTTTACGTTGCGTACCATATCCGATGACAACGACATCGCTCAAGACTTGTGAGTCGCTTTTCATCTGAATGTTCAGTGTAGCGCTGCTTGTTGGGATAGCTACAATCTTAGTTTCGTATCCGATGTAAGAAAATTGAAGTTCTTTATTGCCTTGCGGCACATTCAGCGTATAATTACCGTCGAAGTCGGTAACCGTTCCGGTAGAGGTACCTACAATGAGAATACTTACTCCAATCATAGGTTCTTTGTTTTCATCAATCACTTGTCCGGTGATTCGTTTGCCTCCTTGCTGTGCGAAGACCGAAATCGTGCCTCCTAAAAGGGCTGTACACAACATGAGTAGTACAGTCAGATGGCGTAGATTTAAGATGTTACTGTTCATAATTACTGTGTTATTGATAATAGATTTGTTATTATATTTACTTTTAGATGAGGTTCTGGACCGAGTATAGAATTACTTTATTTATTCCAGCCAGATTTCCCCTAGCTCGATGATGGATTCTGTCTTGTCTTTTCCTAATAGAGACAATTCCAGTTTCTCTGCCTTCTCCATTTGGAAAGGTATGTCTGTTTCCGGATGGAAATATTGTTTCAGAAAAGTCGGATAAGCTATCGGAAGTAATGCCGTGTCCGCTTGATGCAACTTTTTCAAAGGGATACGTATGATTCCTTCCGGTGAAGGGGTACTGCAATTTGTTTTGTATGTATATCCGTCTGAAGTGATGAATCCTGCATAGAATCCTTCAGGGAGATTCTTATGGCGGTTGACACGGATGCAAAGAGTGGTGCAACTCTTTAATTTTCCTTTTCTTTCTTTTAGCACGTCTTGAATGGATTTGCGCAGGAAATGCTGTGTTTTCTCTCCTTTGGATGTGAAGGCGAAACGGAGTAATGGCTTTTCAATCGGAGAAAAATCGATTAAGGTACGTTTCAGGTCGTTCCATTCGGGAAGCGTATAGGCTTCTATGCCACTATGTGTGTCTGTCACGCTCAATAATTGTATTGGACTGTCGGGAGCGACAATACGGGTAGTCCAATATGAATCGGCAATGTAATCCCAATCCAACGGATTTCCTTTTATTCCAGAAGAAAATCCCTTTACGGAATTTCCGGCAGGATAAGTACGGGTACTGTCGCCCCGACAGACAATAATGTTATACTTAAAACAACCTTCTTGTAGTTCTGCGGCAGGAATTGTAGCTTGATAGCTATAGCCGCTTATACGTTTCATCTTGATAGATGGATTATGATCATTCCAGAAAGATACTTTGTCTGTGTAGATAATCACGGAGTCCGGAGAAGTGTTTCCAACCACTTGCGCAAAAATTGTTAAATCTCTGTCTGCTTCGGTGACTTGTGCAGGATTGTGGATGACTTTGTAATCTGTTGTATGCGGGGAAGGGGCTGCAAACTCTCCGAGACGAATGGAATTCCATCGGGAATCTGTTGTCCAATTCTGCTTCGGTGTGCAGTTCTTGCGTTTCAACAAGTAAACACCCGGTTGAAGATTACGGATAACTCCGTCTTTTACAGTCTCTTCTTTCCGTTGGTTTTCTTTATTGAGTGCGGTAAGAGTGAATGATTCTCCTAAATCGGGAATTTGAAGAGCCATATCCCAACAACCATAGATAATGCTGACTACCTCTTTGGCAAGTGACGGTTTGGCAAACGGATCGCTGACTGTCACTGCATCCGGCATTACTTCCAGCCTCCATACTCCTGCTTCCAGACAGTCAATAAAATATGCACCGGTTCCTTCGTAATGTACGACGGGAGAACTGCCGCAACCGGCAATGGACATAAGCTGTGAAGCATTTTGGGGCAGGCTGTGGGTATTGTTGGAATAATAGTATTTCCTTCCATTATTCAGCTCGCTTAAATTCTCCGTATAGCTGACACGGAATCCGTCACCAAACAGTGTATCTTGAGGATAACTACCGTATGATTCTCCTCTTCTCAGATTGCGTGCCGCTTCGGCAGCAATTTTCATGCTGATTGCTTTGTGTGGTGTATAGGCAAGATTCAGAAAATGAGTCTGGTATTCCGTATTGGCGTATGCAATGTCCATCGGGTCGTATGCGAACTGCGTAACCCATTGAAATCCTGCCATACGGAAAGTACGTGCCATAGCCGGATACATATAGGAATACATAATATCTGCCGGGTCGAATTCGTAAATCAGGCGTGCCTTCTTGTGAAATCCTTTCACCTTATCGGCAAAAGAAATATCATAGCGGTCTATATAGGGAAGAAAATTTCCTTGTTGCGTTTGTCCGGATACCAGTCCGATGGGATACCATTGATAAGGAGTGCCCTGAATGGCAGTCTCATAGTATGCTTCTACCACATATTCGTTGTGGCTTACATTATAGAAGACAGGTTTACGGTTCCCGGTTCTATGAATCGCTTCCAACATTCGGTTGATATATGCCTTTACCTCTTCCTTCGTACCGGAGTGGCAAGGTTCGTTATTGATTTCAAATCCCACTATGGAAGGATCGTCCTTATAGGCTATTCCGGTATAAGGATTGATATGTTTCACTAGGTTGTGGAGATAGGTCTCTTGTGCGGTAATGGCTTCCGGGTGAGAGTGCACGTCGCATTTATCATATTTATAAGAGAAACCACCGGTCTGAATGTTCCGTTCCGGGTAACCGTTTCCGAAATTGGTTTGGGCGGTGATAACAATATGAATGTTCCGTTCCTTGAGTTTGGCAATCAGATAGTCCATCAGGTCGAGATGCTCGTTTTCAAGGAGATTTCCTTGCTCGTCTGTGAGTTCGACATCCCAAAGGTGGATACGGTAAGCGTTCAATCCCAAACGGGTGATATGATATACGTCTTTATCTATAGCAGCTTTACGATCAAGTCCCAGATAACCTAAGGCACGATAGGCATGGGCAAAGGGGAGTGTGTAGTTCACACCGAAGAAAGAGGCTTCCTGGCGGGTGTCACTCCAACGTATCACTCCGTTTCCGTCTATATATATAAAAGGTGTAGAAGATGATTTCCCTTGTATATTGACAAAGGCGAATAATAAACAAATGGCGGTAAGAATAAATAATCTTTTCATGCTATCAAATTTATCGGTTCATTGATAGTGACAAAGGTAAATTATTGGTAAATCAGGTAAAAGCACAGATTGGACATATAAGGATAAAAATAGGACGAAATGCTTTAGAATGCCCCTACAGCTCTTCATTTAAGTATTGACGGGGTGTTTTTCCGAATTCCGATTGGAAACATTTGGAGAAATAAGAGTGATTGGAAAAACCTACCATATACATTACTTCGGCAATGGTGAATTTCTTTTGTTGCAGTAACATTGCCGCCTTTTTCATCCTGATCGATTTGATATATTCCACAGGAGACATTCCGGTCAGTTGTTTAATCTTCCGGTAGATCTGTTTGTTGCTGAAGCCGGACAATTCGCATAGGGCATTCACGTTCAGGTCTGCATCGGAAAGATGGTCCTCAATCAGGCGGATGATATTTGACAAGAACTTCTCATCTTGTGATTCAGCTTCGATGGGTTTGAGCACAGGCAATGACTCCAGCGATTTTTTGGTTTGATGACTAGGGGTAATTTCTTCTTCTTCAATGGCGGTAATGGGAATACTTAGTCCTATGCTTGTACCTTGATTCTCTTTGGAGGTAACTCCGTTGATATGTCCGCCGTGCAGTTCCGTATAGGTCTTCACCAAGTAAAGCCCGATACCTGTACCTTCCTTATTTCCCGAACGGGGGGATTGATAAAAACGTTGGAAGATATATGGAATGTCTTGTTGCGGAATTCCGGTTCCGGTGTCCGATACACAAATGTCCAGTTGTCCGGTTTCCTGCGAATAAAAAAGGGAACACCGCACGCTTCCGCTGTCAGGAGTATATTTTACGGCATTTGAGAGCAGATTGTCCAGTATCACACCCAATTTGATTGCATCCATATCCGCATAAATTTTGGCTTTGTTCGCTTCAAAATGAAAAGTGAGCCGGGAATTCTCTTCGTAAACGGAGAACAGGCTACGGCTGAAAGATACCAGTTCGATACGCGACAGAATGAGTAATGAATCCGCATTACCCTCTATCCGATTGAAATTGAGTACCTGATGAATCAACGAATTTATCTTCATGGCGTTGCGCTGTACTTCTTCTAACGTTTGTTTCTCATGTTCAGTCTCTGTGGCAGGCAACAACTGGCTGACAGGAGCTATAATCCGGCTAAGTGGTGTTTTCAGTTCATTGGATAGGTTTGTAAAGAATGCCATTTTCTGACGTGACTGTTCCAAAATCTTCTCCTTCTCCAGGCGTTCCATCTTCAATCGGTTTTTAACCCGGAAGAAATTGATAGTCCAAGCGACCAGGCTTAGAAGTAAAAGGCAATAGATTATTTTTGCCCAAAGCGTATAATACCAGGGCGGCAGGATCTTTATGTCCAATATATAAGGATGTTCCGAAGGAACTCCGTTTTTTTCTACTTTGCTGATAGATAATTGATAATCCCCATAACTCAAATTGCTATAAGTAATACGGTTCGTATTGGATGGCAGAAAATTCCATTCTTTGTCCATACCTCCGAGCCGGTAAACGAATTTATTCTTTTCTTCGAGAGAGTAGGGGAGGTCGGACAGCTCAAAAGCCAAATTATTCTGATTGTACTTCAGTTCAATGGCATTGGTGTAACGTATATTGGGAATATTCGCTATGCGTGGGTTCATCAATTGATTGTTAATGTACAAAGCTGTCAGGAGAATGGGACGTTCGGGACGATTCATGGCTTGTATTTTCGGGCAGGATATGGCAAAACCGTCAGCGCCTCCCAAATAAACATTTCCGTCTTTCGAATCGAACAGCAGACTGGTAAAACGCTTATCCGTCATATTCTGCTGACGCGCATCCATCGTTTCCCGGTTGATAATCCAAAGCCCGTTCGTGGTAGAAACCCATATATGGTCTTTGACTGATGTCATGGACAAAATCTCGTTATTATTAAAGTTCCCGAAAGAAATGCTTTGCCGACTGGAGTCTTTAGGGTTGATACGCATTACTCCCCCGTGAAATCCTACCCAAAGCATACCTTCCGCATCACATAGTAGATAATTCGGGCTTTTTTCTCCGCTCAACTCATCGGAAAATAGTTTGGTGACTTGCTTTGTGCGTGGATTGATTTTATCCAGCCCTTTACTGTTGTATAGCAATACCCATACATTACCTTCCTTATCGGGCATAATCTGATTGATAAACATACCCGACAGTCCATTGTGAATAGAGTAATTGTATTCGGCTACGTATTGTCCGACTTTAGATTGCATTAATTTATGCTTGTCTACTACAAAGATTCCGCCTAAACAGGTGGCGATCCATAGGTTTCCGGAATCGTCTTCGAAGATGTAATAAGCCCAATTTGTATTGTAGGTTCCTGTGCTGTCGATAATGTTATAGTGTACAAACTCTTGTGTCGTATAGTCATAACGGTTGATACTGCCATCTGTAGCTATCCATAATTGCTGCTCTTTATCTTCATAGATATGGCGGATACGATTGTGTGATAAAGGATGTGCTTTATCTCCCATCCTGTACCAGACAGCCTCATGTCTGTTTCCGGTAGGATGGATAAAACGGAGTAATCCGTTTGTGCCGCCAAACCAATACATCCCTTTGGAATCCCGGAATAACGAGTAGAATTGATTTCCGTCTCCTGTACCCGTTATTTGGGAGATTGGTACGAATTGCAAGGCACTGTTATAACGCGACAAGGAGATACCATAATCAGTTCCCAACCAGATATTATGTTCCTGGTCGGAAAAGATATTCCAAATGATGTTGTTTGTCAGCGACTGGATATTACGTGAATCGTGGATGATATGTTGCAAAGGTTCCTCATTGTTTTGGTACACGTAAAGTCCGTTATCTGTACCGGCTAATAAGTTTCCGTTTCCATCCAATGCCAATGATTTGATGGAATTATTGTGGAAAACTTCGATTGCAACCATTTTTTCTGTTTCGGGAGTATATTGGAGAAGATATCCTTCCATACCGATCCAAATACACTGTCGGACGGTATCTTCCAATAAAGAGTTGACGAATAAATTACTTATCCCATGAGTGACAGGTAGAAAAATATCTTCAAACTTTCCACTTTCCGCTATATAACGACATAAACCATTGTAAGTACCCACATAGGTCTGCTTCTCTTTCGTGTGGATAATCGAATAGATTGTATTATGGGATAAACCACTATGCTTACTGTCGAAACGGGTTAATTTCCGGTTTTCTAATTGATAGGTATAGAGCCCGTTCAGGGAACCTATCCATAAGATTCGGTCACGGAGCGCCATTGTACGGACATCGGTAGGAAAATCTACCTCCGGCTGTTCATATCTGTCTGTACGGTAGTTGTAAACAAGTATTCCATTATCCGTCCCCAGATACAGATATGTATTGTCAATGATAATGCCGCAATAGATACGTGTGTTCGTCAGTTCTCCATAAGTGAAATGTTGTTGGGTGGAATAGCCGTCGTAACTGAATAAACCTTTATTGGAACCTATCCATATCATCCCTTCGCTGTCTTGCAAAAAGCAGCTGATAACCGAAGCTTCCGTACCGAGATAAATGTTTTCGAACTGCTGATAATTCACTTTTTGCCCATACACATCACGATGGATGCAGAATATGCAAATGAGTAGAAGTATCAATTTAATTCGTAGGTACATGATATCAGGTTTGCAAGTTTTACGTTGCAAATGTAGGAAAAAATGTCGGTTACACTTGTAAATATCCGCTTCTTTTTGTTCCTTTGTTACCTATTTATAAACGGAAAGCTTATATATGAGAATACTAATTTATTTGCTTTTGTTGCCATTAATGGTGGTTGTGGTTGCCTGTGGCGGCAAAAAAGGAGCTTCAGACAAAGAGTCGGTATTAGCGACAATGGATAGTGTGGATGCTCACGGATTGCAACGTATGCAGACTTCCAAAAGCGAAACGGACTTTAAATTTAAAGGAAAAGATTACCATTCCATTGTTTCACGTACTCCGGACGAAAGTTTGCCTCATATCAAGAATGAAATGGGAGATACTTATGTAGACAATAAGATCGTACTGCGTCTGATGCGCGGAAACGAGAAAGTTTTTGATAAGACGTTTACCAAGAATGATTTCTCTTCTGTGGTAGACGCGAAATTCCTGTCGAACTCTATTCTGGAAGGAATCGTATATGATAAGACTACTTCGCAAGGGATAGTGTATGCCGCAAGTGTCTGTTATCCGCAGACAGATTTGTATATGCCGCTCTCCATAACAATCACTTCAGACGGGAAAATGAATATAAAGAAAGTGGATATGCTTGAAGAAGAATATGATGATATCCCGTCTAATTAGCTCTTGGGGTAGATATCGACAATGGAATTGCACAAATGTGAAAACATTTGAGACAAACGGAAGGCGACCTATATGGTTGCCTTTTGTATTTTTGCACCGTTAAAAACTTAATACCAACCATAGAATGAAGAAATACATTTTGGCTATCTGCGTGGTAGCAGTAAGCTGTACGGCACTGAACGCTCAAACAAAGAATACGCAAACATTGGTCCCGCTGACTGAACGGGTAAACGTACAGGCAGATTCGGCACGTGTTAATCAGATTATAGACGGTTGCTGGGTAGCAGTCGGCTCTAAAAAGTCCCATGCCATTCAGAGGGACTTTACTCGTATGTTTAACGGAAAGCCTTCTTATCGTTTTGAACTGAAAGAAGGCGATAATACACTGTCGGGATATGCCAAAGGTGAGACCAAGGGACGTGCGGAGTTCTCATACTGTTATGCAACATCCGATGATTTTAAAGGGAAACCTGCCGATACCTATAAGAAAGCGCAAATTATGAAAACCGTGTATCATCACGGAAAAGGAGCTTGCCCGCAAGGCTCTTCACGTGATTATGAGTTTTCGGTATACATCCCTTCTACATTGGGCAGTGATGTTTCCACTATTTTTGCTCAATGGCATGGAATGCCGGACCGTACATTGGTTCAGACTCCGCAAGGAGAAGTGAAGACATTGACAGTCGATGAATTTATAGAATTGGAAAAGACTACTATTTTTAAGAAAAATGTGGGCCACGAGAAAAAGGCCAAGTTGGACAAGCAAGGTAACCCCGTAAAAGATAAACATGGCAATCCTGTATATACAGCCGGAAAAGCTAATGGATGGTTGGTTGAACAAGGAGGCTATCCTCCATTGGCATTCGGATTCTCCGGAGGATGGTTCTATATCAAAGCAAACTCTGATCGTAGATGGCTGACCGACAAAGATGACCGTTGCAATGCAAATGTAGAAAAAACACCTGTCATGAAACCGGTGACTTCTGAATACAAGTCATCGACTATCGCTTACAAAATGCCTTTTGCCGATTTCCCGAAAGATTGTTGGATTACATTCCGTATCCATATTGATTGGACTGTCTACGGGAAAGAGGCTGAGACAATTGTAAAGCCGGGTATACTTGATGTACAGATGAATTATCAGGATAAAGGTAAAAAGGTTAGTAAACACCTTGTAGACAATGAGCAGATTCTGATTGGACGTAACGACAAAGATGGCTACTATTTTAAATTTGGTATTTATAGGGTAGGTAACAGCACCAAACCGGTGTGTTACAATTTGGCAGGTTATTCGGAAAAGTAACTCCGGATAACAAGCTGCTGTTAGAGAAAGTTAAAGATTGGCAAACTCATAATATTCCAGAATCTTTTTAGGTTCTATATCGTTATTTGCATTATTAAAAACAAAGTGTAATATTAATGCTAAAAGGATAACGATTATGAAGAAGATTTTATCTTTACTTGTATTGGCTATAGTGGCCGTGCAGTTCTCGTTCGCAGCTGATGTGATAACTAAAGACATCAACCAATTGCCGCTTCCTGCGCGGAATTTTATCAATCGTCATTTCACAAAGCCTGAGGTTGTTCAGATAAAGATTGATAAGGATCTGATGGAGTCTACTAAGTATGAAGTCTTATTAATGGACGGTACGGAGATCGATTTTGACAGTAGGGGGAATTGGGAGGAAGTTAGCGCTAAGAAAGGAAAGACTGTTCCTGCAACTGTTGTTCCGGGATTTGCTGCCAATTATCTGAAGACTCATAATTTTGTGAGTGAAGGTGTGACGAAAGTAGAACGTGACCGTAAGGGGTACGAAATCGAATTGTCTACCGGAATATCTTTCAAGTTTGACAAGAAGGGCAAATTTTTGAAAGCGGATGATTGAGTAGTTATATGTAGATAAACCTAAACCGGAAGATTGTTATGTGGAAATTTAAGTTTGGCTTATGGGCAGTGGTTTTGATAACCTCTGTCTTTTCTTTCAGCGCATGTGGTGATGATGATGATAATGATACTTTTGTTCCTCCTGCTAATATTGAGGTAGCTTTGAAACAATTGTATCCGGGTGCGCAGAATATAGAATGGGAAGTGAAAGGTGTTTATTATGTAGCTGATTGTTGGGTGACCGGTGATGAACTGGAAGTCTGGTTTGATGTGAATGCCAATTGGGTGATGACGGAGAATGAATTGGATAATGTTAATCAGTTAGTACCGGCTGTTTATACTGCCTTTATGGATTCTGACTATAACACATGGGTAGTGACGGATGTGTATGTTTTGACTTATCCTTTGAACCCGACTACCTCTGTCATTCAAGTAAAACAGGGCAGCCAGCGCTATTCACTTTATTTCTCACAGGAAGGCGGATTGCTCCATGAAAAAAATATTAGTAATGGAGATGATACCAATTGGCCGCCAACTGAGTAGGTGAATTGTTACATCTGTTGGTAGTCTTTAGCCAATCCTCCTTCGCTTGTTTCTTTATAGAGGGAGGGAAGGTCATGACCGGTTTGTTTCATCACTTGTACAACCTTATCGAAAGAAACGCGGTGCATACCGTCTGTAAAAGCAGAATAGAGGTTAGCGTCCAGCGCACGTGCTGCGGCATAAGAGTTTCGCTCGATACAGGGAATTTGTACTAATCCGCATACCGGGTCGCAAGTCATTCCCAAGTGGTGTTCCAATCCCATTTCTGCTGCATATTCAATTTGTGCGGGGCTACCTCCGAATAGTTGGTTGGCAGCGGCTGAAGCCATAGCACAGGCAACGCCTACCTCTCCTTGACAACCGACCTCCGCACCGGAGATGGATGCATTGAATTTGACGATATTACCGATAAGCCCTGCTGTTGCCAATGCGCGTAAAATGCGCATATCACTGAAATCACGGCTTTTCTGAAGGTGATAAAGTACTGCAGGCATTACACCGCAGGAACCACAGGTAGGTGCAGTTACAATCTTGCCACCGGAAGCATTTTCTTCACTTACTGCCAATGCGTATGAAAAAACAAGCCCTCTGGATTGGAGAGATTGCTTGTATCCGGTGGCACGTATATAATAGGTAGAAGCTTTTCGTCTGAGATTTAACGGTCCTGGCAGTACGCCTTCCGCTTCCAGGCCACGATGAATGGCGTCTTTCATTGTAGTCCATACCTCTGCCAAATAATCCCAGATATCATCGTTCTCACATTCTTTTACGTATTCCCAATAACTTTTTCCTGTACGTTCACACCATTGCAGAATCTCGGTCATGTTGTTCATCCCATATACTTCCGGGCTTTCGATAGTCGGGCTATCGTTGTTTTCTGCCAGTGCACCGCCACCGATACTATAAACTGTCCAATTTTCGAGTACTTTGTTACTGGTGTCGAAAGCAGCAAATGTCATTCCATTCGGATGGAACGGTAGGAAAACTTTGGGTTGCCACACGATTTCTACAGGAGCAACCGCCTGCAGGGTGTCTATAATGGCCACATCTGTCATGTGCCCTTTCCCCGTAGCGGCTAGGCTGCCATAAAGGGTTACTTTAAAAGAAACTGCGTCCGGATGGCGTTCCAGAAACATTTCTGCGGCTTTACGCGGTCCCATAGTGTGGCTGCTGGAAGGACCTGTACCTATTCTATATAACTCTTTAATTGATTTCATGACTGATGATATATTTTCGTTAATACCAGTTTTTCTTTTTGAAGAACAAATATACGATAATACCGATAATTCCCATCACTAACCAGGCAAATAAATAACCATATCGCCAATCCAGCTCCGGCATCCATTTATAATTCATTCCCCATACCCCGGCCAGAAAAGTTAGGGGAATAAAGATAGTGGATACGATAGTCAGGCGTTTCATAATGTTATTCATGCGCAGGTCATTGTTGGAAATATAAAGGTCTACCAATGAAGAAAGCGTTTCCCGGCAGATTTCGATGGTTTGCAGTACAAACTGGAGATGATCGTTCACATCATTGAAGAAAGCACGGTTGACTTTATGGATAAGCAGGTTTTCCGCATGTAACAGTTTTACATATTGTTCTTTTAGCGGAAGTATTGCTTTCTTCATCAGCATATATTGGCGGCGGAGTGCCTGGATTTGAATGCCTATATCATATCCTTCGGTGATGGTGAGCAGTTCTTCTTCCAGATCTTCGAGAGCGTCATCGATAGAAGAGATGGTTGAAATGTAATTTCCCATTACACTATTCAGCAGCACGCTGAACAAATAGTCTGTTTGGCGGCTGCGTATTTTCAGAACGTCATTGCGCAAGGCTGTATTGACATCGTCGAAGAAGTCGGTTTCTTTTTCGAGGAAGGTAAGTACATAATTACTTCCGAGAATAATGCATACTTGTTGTTGGAGCAGTTCGTCCAACTCGTCCTCTCCCTTATGTGTATTGGGATAGAATAATTTCAAGATCAGGACAATATATTTATCATGCTCTTCGATTTTGGTGGGGTGGTTTGCATTTAGAATATCCTGTAATACAAGGAAGTCTATTTCGAAATGACTGCAAATTTCACGGATGGTTTCCGTATCTTTCATCCCGTGTACTTGCAGCCAATTGATGTGCGTATTGTCCAATGTATCTTTGATTGATTGGAAAGTATTACCGGATGACTCCTGTATTTCTGTCGTACTATACGTGCATAGGTGCAAATGGGTAGGAGCGAGACTGTCTCCGGTATAAATCAGCTTTTCGCTTAATAGGTTATTCTTCATGCTTTGTTCTCGTATTTAGACGTTTTTATTTATAGGTTAGTCAAAATCAACTACGGTGATTCCGGCACCCCCGAATTGTACGTGTTCGTCAGCATAATGGCTGATCCCCGGTACAGTAGAGAGGTATTGGCGGATAAGCGTACGGAGTATTCCCGTACCTGTTCCGTGAAGAATGCGCACGCGGTCCATGCCTACCAATATAGCATCGTCGATAAAGTAGGTGACTGCTTGCAGTGCTTCATCGCCACGCATACCCCGCACATCGATATCTTGTTTGAAACTAAGTTTCTTTTCGTACATCTGGTCATGTGTCTGGCTGCTGACAAAGGTACTTTTGGCCATGCTTTCCGTCTTGGGGGCCGCGTTGGAGCGTTCGAGACGGTCCAACTTGACGGTTGTCTTGATACTTCCGAAGGCGACGATTGCATTCTTGCCACTGATTTCCATTACCTGCCCGACGCTGGTCTGACCTTTAATTTTTACATTTTCGCCAACGGAGATAGGAGCCACTTTAGGAGTAGCGGTTGTTGAGGAACTTGCCGCTTTCTGCTCGTTCTTTTTATTCTTCTTCCGTTCCTGTTTCTCTTTCAGTTTCTCCATTTTCCGAGCCATTTTTTCTTCTTGTTCCTTGGAAGCCAATGCATCCAAAGAAGTACGAAAGTCAGTCAGCTCCTGACGGGCCATGCGGGTCTTTTCTTTTTCTGCCTGTGCCTCTTTAATGGTACGGATCGTATTTTCAATACGGGCATTCGATTCCTGTAACATTCGTTCCGCTTCCTCTTTAGCCTGCCGGATAATCTCTTTCCGTGATTTTTGCAGTTCTTCCATTTCAGTCTGATAGCGGGCGATCGTTTCTTCCATGTGCTTCTCCCGTTGACGGATCGTTTGGCGTTTCCCTTCCCAGTAACGTTTGTCGCGTACGATATCCTGAAGATATTTGTCGGCATTGATGTACTCGCTCCCTACAATTTCCGAGGCGTCAGCGATTACATCTTCCGGCAATCCGATTTTCCGTGCGATCTCTACAGCAAAGGAGCTTCCCGGGTTACCGATCTGCAATTGGAAGAGTGCCTGCATTAAATGGCGGTCGTAAAGCATGGCGCCGTTGACTACGCCTTCATGGTCTTCTGCAAAATGCTTCAGATTCTGGTAGTGGGTGGTAATCACTCCGAAAGTCCTTTTCTGGTTGAAACGTTTCAGTACAGCTTCGGCAATGGCACCTCCAATCTGCGGCTCCGTACCTCCTCCGAACTCATCAATCAGGATGAGGCTACGTTCATTGCAACTTTTCATCATTATCTTCATATTGGTGAGGTGAGAGGAGTAGGTACTCAAATCGTCTTCGATAGACTGTTCATCACCGATATCTATGAAAATGCTGCTGAATATACCTGCATGACTGCGTTCGTGCATCGGAATCAACATGCCGCATTGTAACATATATTGCAATAAGCCTACCGTTTTCAGACAGACTGATTTACCTCCGGCATTCGGACCGGAGATAATGAGAATACGCTGTTTCTTGTTTAATTCTATGTCCAAAGGTACGACCTTTTTCCCATGCTTGGCTAGCGACAGTTGTAACAAGGGATGTACGGCCATAGTCCAGTCCAGTAACTGTTCATTTTCTATGGCGGGTTTCAGACTGTTGGTCTGTATGGCGAAATAACTTTTCGCACGGATAAAATCAATTTCTGCCAAAAATTCATACGACTGGAGTATCTCCGGAATAGACGGGCGCAACACATTGGAGAATTCCGTCAGGATACGGATAATTTCCCGTCTTTCGTCTCCTTCGAGTTCGCGGACGCGGTTGTTTGCTTCTACAACCTCCGCCGGTTCGATAAATACGGTTTTTCCGCTTGCCGATTCATCGTGGACGATTCCTTTAATCTTACGTTTGAGTCCCGGAGCGACAGGGATAACCAAGCGACCGTCGCGCATGGTAGGGGCTACGTCCTTATCTACATATCCTTCGGATTGCGCACTGCGCAGAATGCTGTTCAACGAGCGGGAAATACTTCCCATTGTATTGGCTAATTCCCTGCGGATACGAGCCAGTTCTGTAGAAGCATTATCTTTTATCTTTCCATATTTATTGAGGATACCGTCTATTTTTCCAATCAATTGGGGGAATACGGCAATGTCTCCCGCCAGTCGTTTCAGACTGGGGTAGGGGCTATCACTTTCTTCTTCGTCTTCATTGTTCCGATGCAGGAAACGGACGATATCACGAATGGTCTCTAGTGAACGGCGCAAGTCGAATAATTCCTGTTCGTCCAGATACATTCCTTCTATCCGTACCCGTTTCAGTGAAGGGCGGACATCGAAAAAAAATTGGTCGGGAAATCCGTCCTCTTCTTGAATGATGCGAACAAACTCGGTTACCTGGTTTAAATTCTCTTCTACTACTTCATATTGTTCGGAAAAGCCCATGTCTGAAACTTTTTCTTCGCCTAAAGTGCTAAGACACTTGTCTTTCAGTAACTGCCTTATCTGGTCGAATCCTATCTTTTGCTCAAAATTTTGAGGATATATCATATTTCTATCTTGCTAATGGACTGCAAAAATACGATTTATTCGCGAAAAAAATATCAGAATGTTTGCAGATTTAAAAATGATTCGTACCTTTG
>OGUF01000182.1_pt1 | contig 48839 bp, 37 predicted proteins | sample 1573681 | NCBI WGS metagenome assembly OGUF01 (sample SAMEA2582049, study PRJEB24529) | metagenome | biome: Human gut stool | place: China | collected 2011
TGATAATGACCAATAGGTTGTTATATTGGCATTGTCCCTTGCTGGCACAAACTGTATGGCATACATGTTTTTAGATATTATTTAAAGGATTTTTGCGAATTGTTTTTGAATAGAATAATAATATATGATACTTTTGTGGCATATAAATGCTCTTTTGAACATTTATACTCTGACTATTTTGTGTCTGTGAAGATGCAAAGTTGTTTGTTTTGTTTGTTATCATCCTCTCTTTAAGCGTAAAGAGAGGATGATTCTTATTATTTGGATTGGGAAATATACGGGCTATATAATGCGTCGAATAAAAAACTTTCAATCAGGACTGCCAGACACCTCTTTTCTTTTTTTATTGTACAATGAAAATTCCTGTTTTGTTCTACCATTCCGGTAGAACAAAACAGGAAGGACTGTAATCTTATCATTTGGAACCGGTTCCGCTTTCCCCTGAAAACTGTAATTTCACCCTTGAAAAAATGGAAAAGATGATGTAACACCTGCGGGGGTGAATCATCTTCATCCTGAGAACGGAATGTCCTATCTTTGCCGGCTCAAAAAGAGAAAGACATCATAATGGAAACTACGAGCCGCTTTTTAAAAGATAAACAGTATATGTGGTACAAGGTAAGGGAACTATGTTCCAAAGGACTCAACAAGACACAGATCGGCAGATGCCTGGGCGTAGACAGAAGCACCGTACGGCGATATCTGGCGATAAGCAGGGAAGAATTCATCAGAAAACAGAACTCTCATCGCAAACATAAGTTGAAACTTGGAAGATATGAGGAGTATGTGCGCGGAACCCTGGAAGAATATCCGTACATATCTGCCGCCAGAATACATGACTGGCTCAGGGAATGTTATCCGGACTTCCCCCAGGTATGCGGCAAGACCGTATTTAACTTTGTCGGACGCATAAGGGAAAAATACGGCATCGGGAAGAACTCGGACGGTAAGGTCCGCCGGGATTATGAGAAACAGCCGGATACACCCTACGGGGAATATGCGCAGGCCGATTTCGGTGAAAAATGGATTCCGGCAAGAAACGGCGGTAACGTGAAAGTGTACTTCTTTGCAGTAGTGCTTTCACGTTCCAGGCAAAAGTTCATCCATTTCAGCCGCCGGCCTTTCGATACGGAACTTGCAGTATATGCACATGAGCTTGCCTTCCAGTATTTCGGTGGAAAGCCCCGCAAGATAATCTATGACCAGGACAGGGTACTTATATCGAGGGAGAATTTGGGAGATTTGGTGCTAACCACAAAATTCCAGTCATTCGTAAAGGAACAGCATTTTCTGCCTGTATTCTGCCGAAAAGCGGACCCGGAATCGAAAGGAAAGGTGGAAAACGTGGTCAAATACGTAAAGGGCAACTTTCTCTCAGGGAGACTTTTTCATGACATAGACAGGCTTAATGAAGAGGCACGCCTTTGGCTGGAAAGGACAGGGAACGGAAAGGAACATGGAACCACCCGTCTGATCCCCAGCCGGGAGTTTATCGTGGAGAGAAATTTCATGATGCCCTATCATGGGACTCCGCAACCGCCGCAAGAAGAAATGGCCGAATACCATGTGCGTAAAGATAATACGGTACAGTATCGGGGAAACTATTATAGTGTCCCTTCAGGAACTTACCGGAGCGGAGAAACAACGGTTTGGCTGCAAGAAGCTGAAGGGAACTTGGAACTGTACAGCAAAGATACGGGAAAGCTCCTGGGCAGGCATCCTCTTAACATGGGAAGAGGGAAGCTCATATATGATGAAAGCCACAGGAAGGCCAGAAATGCCGGTACACAGAAGTTAGCAGAGCGTATCCTTATATATGTATCTTATAACAAGGAAGTCGCCTTATGGCTGGAAAATCTGCGCCGGCGAAAGGAACGTTACTACAGGAGTAACCTGGAAGTAATCCTGCGCAGTATTCCGAGCTATGACGGGCATACGCTGGTTGAAGCCATACGCATGTGTCTGGACCGGGGTATCTATAACGGGGAGTCTGTCAGGAACCTGTGCGAGCATGTGCGCAGGAGCTCCGGAAAGATACCGGAAAACGACAGTACTTACATTTCACAACCACCGGGCATGCATCTGCCGTTTCAATCCGGAATGATGCAGTCTTACAAAGATATTTTCACGAATCATGATAAAACGTAAAAAAGAACTGGTTGAATATGCACGACGTCTGAAACTGGCAAGTCTGGCCGAACACATGACGGAGATTATACATGAGGCACAGGAAAAACAGCCTACTTATTCGGAGTTCCTGTTATCCTGTCTTGCAAGAGAAGCAGGCGAAAGGGACCGGAAAAGCTTCCTCTCCCGGATGAAGGTGGCCGGACTCCCTGCCAGGCATACTTTGGACGAGTATGATTTCAGCCGGACAGAAGGACTGGACGGCAGACAGCTCCAGGAGTTGCGGGAACTCACGTGGATGAGCAGGGCATACAACCTTCTCCTGATAGGAGGTCCCGGAACTGGAAAGACATTCATTGCATCCGGACTCGTCCATGAGGCGGTGAAGGAGGGATACAATGCCGCCTTGATAAGCCTGGAAGATCTGCTCGTCTGCCTGAAGACAAAGGATGTTTCCCGACATGCCATGAAGACCTATAAAAGGATAATGAAAGCCCGGCTGCTGGCAATTGACAATGTCACATTATATCCCTTGAAAAGAGAAGACATGCTGCTATTGTTCAAGCTGATTAACGCCCTTCAGGAAAAAGTGTCACTCATTATTATTGCGAACAGGGGACTGGCGGAGTGGTTGGAGGAGCTGGGAGATGAAGCGGTGGCTGCTGCCTTGCTTGACAGGTTGCTCTACTGTTGTGAAGTAATCAATCTCTCAGGAAAGAGTTATCGTCTGGAGAATAGGAAAACAATTTTTAGCAATCAGACATAGGGCATTGCCATATAAAAAGGGTTAATTAATGTAAACCACCAAAGGTGTAAAAGTGGGATATATTAAATTACTAAAAAATGAGGTGTGTAAATTTGCAAGGTACAACATGACGAAATTATTACTGATACACTTCTGGAACAGTCCTCTTCAATTAGTAAAATGTGTATTGAAAATATTTCTAATGTAGATTATGCAACATTCTGTCCACAAAATAAAATACAAAAAATGATTCAACGTTTTAGACTTGTACACAAGTCTGAATTTATCTTATATTTGAACAATTGTGGATATTTAAAAATTGCAATTGTAGAAGACCAAATGCTTAACATAAAAACATTTGGTCATCAAGAGACTATTACCTCTCAATCACTTAATACTGGTAAAACTGTTATCAAACTACAAAAAGGTATTGTACCATTATTGCTTGTTGTGAATCAATATTTGGAATTATTAGATAATAGTGTTTCCAATAGATATAAATGGGTGTCTGTCAGGGATAATATGCAAGCATATCATAATAATTATACCTTTATATCTTTAAAGGACTTTTTAAGTAAAGAAGACGAACCTTAAATGTCTGTATCTTGAAAAGATAAGTACATAAAGAAGATTTTCAAATGTCAATATTTTATCTTTTAGATATTCTTTCCGTCTTTCCAATGCCATAGATTGATACACGAAGCTAATGTCAGTTTCCACGAATCCATTAACTGCATCATCACATAAGTTTTTAACAGCAGGAAAAATAATTTCTCTATAGTTATTCACTTTGGCAAGTATGGTACTAAACATATGGGGTGTTTGTTCAATCGGTGCAGTTCTTCTATTATTCATAACGACCTTATTTTTATTGTTTATGGTGCAATATTACGGAGATATTATAAGGCCATTGGTTACTCAACCGTTGAGCAACCGCCCCAAAAAGACAGGAAACACCAATTTAGGACAAAAAAATAGCCGGAAGCAATTTCCGGCCATTCTGAAAGGAACAAGCATCTGACTATTATGCCTGTTAATGGATAAAATGTTAATACACAAATATATATATAAATAATCCCTATAAATTGGGATATATTCCAAACAAAGCCTATATTTGTATATGAGTTATTTGAAACTATGCAAAGCAGTGTAACCAAAAGCAGGACTTTTGCTACCAAATCGTTACCTGCATCTTTTAAATACTGTAATCTCCTTCTGATTTACAGTAAATTACAACAAAATACCAAGTTTCAACAGGGGAAACTTCTGTTTTAAGATTGCATCGCATGAATAAAAACTTTGCGATACAAACAAAGTATGTTTGTATATAATCATCAAATAATTCCTAACTTTGCGAGAGATAAAGGAGGATGCCGGAATCGCATGTCTGCCATGGTTTTGACGCATCTTCCGGGTAATGATAAAAAACAGAATGGAAAGTATGAAAATAGGAGATAAAGTACGCTTCCTCAGTGAAGTAGGCGGTGGTGTCGTGACGGGATTCCGTGGAAAAGACATAGTATTGGTAGAAGATGCCGACGGTTTTGACATTCCGATGCCGGTGCGCGAATGTGTGGTGATTGAAACGGATGATTATAATATTCCCACTTCGGCTTCTAAAGCAGCCAAGAAGAGGGCGGAGGAGCAATCGGCGACTCGTACGGTTGTTGCAACCTCAAAGCCGGCATCTTCCGCTTCGGGCTCCGGACAGCGGGTGGAGCGTCCGGTCGAACCCCGGGTATCCGTTTATCGTCAGCCGGAAATGAAGGGCGGTGATGTACTGAATGTATACCTTGCCTTTGTTCCGGAGGATATCAAGGCGGTAAGCACCACTCCGTTTGAGGCCTATTTGGTGAACGATAGCAATTACTGTATGTATTATACATATTTAAGCGCGGAAGGCAAGTCGTGGACTGTCCGTTCGCATGGTCTGATAGAACCGAATACAAAGCTTTTGTTAGAGGAATTTGAAAAATCGGAGCTGAATGACAGGGAGCGTGCAGCCGTTCAGTTGGTCGCTTTCAAGGACAATCGTTCTTTTGCCATGAAGCCTGCTGTCAATGTGGAAATTCGTATCGATACGGTGAAGTTCTATAAACTGCATACATTCCGGCAGACCGACTTTTTTGACACTCCCGCGCTTATGTACGATGTGGTGAAGAATGACGCTCCTGCCAAACAGGTTTACGTGTCGGCCGAGGATTTGCAGGGCGCCCTGATGCAAAAGAAAACGGCGGATGTCCCGTCCAAGCCTCAGACTATCGTCAAGCGGGGCGGCAAAAATGAAATCATCGAAGTGGATTTACATATCGGCGAATTGCTGGATGATACGCGTGGCATGAGTAACAGCGAGATATTGAACTACCAGTTGGATAAGTTTCGCGAGGTAATGGAGCAGTACAAGAATAAGCGTGAGCAGCGTATCGTTTTCATTCATGGCAAGGGAGACGGTGTGCTTCGCAAAGCCTTATTGGATGAGATGAAACGGAAATATACGGCTTGTAAGACACAAGACGCTTCTTTCCAGGAATATGGGTTCGGAGCTACGATGGTTACAATAAAATAAAACACGGAGTATGCGGAGTGGTCTGAAAAGCTGCATCGGTTTCTTTCTTCTTCTATGGACGGGGATTGTATTGCCGGGCGCCTGTACTTGTAAAGGCGGCGGTGACGTGATATCTGAAATGCGGGAATTCGATTCTTTTTTCAGTACTCATGTCGATTCTGTGGCAACGGCTCCGCGCAGGATGAGGACACAGGTCTTGCAAAGAATGAAGGCTGCGAAAGACAGTCTGGTACGGTACAACTATCTTTCCGTCGCTTTGAAAACCTGCCTGACCACTTCCGATATCGATTCTGCGCAACTTTTGATTCGGGAGATTGAGGATTTTACCGGCAGACAGCCTTTCTCGCACCGGTTGGCCGATTTGCAGTCCGAATGTCTCAATATGAAGGGTAATATCTATTCGAGAAAAGGGTATATAGATTCCGCGGAAGTTTGTTTCAAGAAAGCTTATGAATGGAGATTGCAGGGAACGAAACCGGAGACCGTTCCGGACATTCTGATAAACCTTGCCGATGCCAACAATCATTTGGGAAGGCTGGATATGGGTGTTTTCTGGTACAGGAAGGCACTGTTGATTTGTGATTCGCTGAATATGCCTTCGGATAGAAAGTTTCCCATCTACTATGGATTGGCGCAGGGATATATGACACTGCGCGACTATGAGCAATGTGACTACTATTCGGAACTTGCGGCTAAGAACTATGATGAGATGCTTCCGGATGAAAAGCATTTTTATCTGAATAATCGCGGAAACTCGTATTATTACCGGGGGGATTACGCTACGGCAATCGGTTACTTCAGGAAGGTGGTGGAGCTTGTGAAAGATTATCCTGATATGCGCTGGGGGCTTAATCTGAGTTACTTGAACCTGAGCGACTGTTTTCTTCAACGGAACGAAGCGGATTCGGCTGCCAAATATCTGGATTTGTGCGAGCCTTTCTTTAAAGAGATAGGTTCCACTACCGCGCTTTATTATATTGATACGCAGAAAATAGAGCTGGCTTTGCAGCGTAAAGACTTTGCGGAGGCACGGCGGTTGCTGACGGTGAGTAAAGCTTCGCCGGAGATAGACGCGGACATGATACATATCCGTAATAAATATTTGCAGCAATTTCACGAAGAAACCGGTAATTATCAGCGGGCATACGATTATCTGAAGAAAAATGACCGCTTGGACGACTCTATTCGCAATGAGCGTATAAGGATGCGTACGGCGGATTTGACTTTGCGTTATCAGCAGGACTCTACCTTGATGGCGCATAAGGTCTTGTTTCAGAAACAGGAAAACGAGGTGCTGGCATTGAGGCAAACTCGTCTCGTGACATTGGCGATTGCCGTTATAGCGTTCTTGATTGCCGTTTTTCTTTATCTTTATAATAGGAAGAAGCATGATTTACTGCTCGCTCAAAATCGCAGGACAGTCTCTACGCTCCGTCTTGAGAATATCCGTAACCGCTTGTCTCCTCATTTTATATTCAATGTTCTCAATCAGGAGGTTGTGAACCGTAGGGAAGAGGAGAAGCAGGAGTTGGCGTCATTAGTGAAACTGATGCGGCGAAATCTGGAACTGGCGGAACAGTTATGTGTCACTTTGTCCGAGGAGCTGGATTTTGTCGGAACTTATATCGACTTGGAACGCCGTTCGCTCGGAGCGACTTTCCGCCCGGATATTAAAATAGCGGAAGATGTGCATCCTGAACAGGTATGGCTGCCCTCTATGATGATACAGATTCCGGTGGAAAATTCCGTAAAACATGCGTTGAGAGGCAAGGAGGGAGAACGGAATTTATGGATTACCGTAGACCGGCAGGAGAGAGGCATTCGCATTAAGATAACGGATAACGGTGGCGGTTATCGTCCGGACAGCCGGCATAGAGGCACAGGTACAGGCATGAAAGTCATCATGCAAACGATTCAGATTCTGAATATGAAAAATAAGGAAGCGATTGATGTCGCCGTGCATAACGTGACTTTGCCGGGTGGCGAGGTAGGATGTGAAGTAACTTTTCTGTTACCGGATAAGTACGATTATAAAATCTAAGAATAGCCGCTTAGTTATGTTTTTAGGGGTGATAGAACGGGTTATGGATGAATAGTCTGTAAATGTCCGTTTCTGGTTTTGTATGGAAACAAGAAAATTTTTATATTCGCCAAAACAAAACATGGAATATGGACAAGTACAAAGTCGTTATAGTAGATGATGATGAAGTATCTCTTGAAAATCTGAGCTTTGAATTACGGAAAGATGCTCGCTTTTCTTTGGAAGGCACTGCACGAAACGGCAGGAAAGGGAAAAAGCTGATTACGAAAGTACAACCCGATTTGCTGTTTTTGGATGTGGAGATGCCGGATATGACGGGGCTGGATTTGTTGCAGGAGATGCGCGATAACGTGGCGTGGAATATGAGAGTCGTGTTTTATACGGCGTATGACAAGTATATGATACAGGCTATTCGGGAAGCTGCGTTCGATTATCTGTTAAAGCCTTTTGAAGAACAGGATCTGAAAGATATTCTGACGCGTTTCGTCAAACAGGTTGAAGCCGGCCAGCGGGTGTCGCTACCGGTAGGGAGTCCTGTGCATACCGGGCAGACTTTCATCGTTTTTACTCCGACTAATGATATGCGTGCCCTGCGTCCGGCGGAGATAGGCTTTTTCCGTTACTGCTCCGAACGCAAGCAGTGGGAGGTAATATTGAATAACCAGCCGCCTCTGACTTTACGCCGGGGAATGACTGCCGAACAAATTACTTTGTATTCTCCGTGTTTCGTACAAATACATCAATCGTATATCATCAATATAGATTATCTGATGCTTATACGGGATAATAAGTGCGTTTTATATCCGCCTTTTGACAAAGTTACCGAATTGTTTGTTTCAAAAAAATATAAGAAAGAATTACAAGATCGTTTCTGCTTGTGAAAGTAGGCCAATAACTGGTTTAGGAAGTTGATGTCGTCATTACTCTAACGATATTGACAAGCAAAAAAAGGGTACTGAACTAATCAGTACCCTTTTTATCTATTTTAAAATACATTTTCCGTATTTATCGGAAGTGAATGTTACTTCACTTCGATACCTTTGTTTTGCAACGTAACATTCAAAACTTTGGCATAGTCGGAATATTGCTTTTCGTTCAAAGCTCTTTTCATTAATTTCAAGTTACCGTAAACCGCGTTACGCAGCAACTTTTCCTGATTCTTCTTTGAGCTTGTAGCACGCGACATCTGCTCGTCGAAGTATTCACAGATATTTGTGACTTCTTCCTGCTGATTGGCGGACAAATTCAAATACTTACTCAATTTGTTTACGTTGATGTTACCTTCCCATCTTGCAGTTGTCGGTTGATTCCCTGCTGCAAATGTGCTGGCAGCCAGACATACTGCTGCCACTAATGTTAATCCTAAACGTTTCATAATACCTACTTTTTAATTGTTATACCTAAAAACTAATCTAATAATAAATCTAATACCTACTGAAAACAATTGTAAGCGCTTAGCTTTTTCTTTTTACCTATGCAAATATAGGAATATGTTTTATAACACAAAAATGAATAGAAAGAAAAGTGCGGGTTGCACCTTCATTTCTTGATTTACATCAATTAATGACTATGAAAATGAACAAAATCGGCTTTATTTTGTAATGAGGATGTAATATGGAAGACGAATTTGTGTTAATATGATAGTAAAATAGAGATACTGGTGTGCAAAAAGATATGCTTGTCTGCTCCGGGGACGGCTTTCAATCTTCTATGAACATTAAATCACTCATAATGCTGTCTGATACAAAGATTCCCTTACGGGTAAGACAGAGGTGGCTGTCGCGTATTTCTAATTTTCCGCTATCGAGGTGCGGACGCGCCATATTCATACAGTATTGCCATAGTTCCTTGCCGAATTCCCGTTCCAAATCATTCAGGGACAGTCCCCGCTTGGTGCGAATGGAGGTCATGATGCATTCGTTATAGCGGGTGGTACGGTCTAAATATTCATTTTCGAACCGGCGGTGATTGTTTTCGATGGAATGTATGTAGTCTTCCAACGAGGATATGTTCCACTCACGGGTGTCTGTGTTGAATGAATGTGCCGAAGGACCGCAACCCAAGTAGGGAATTCCCTTCCAGTAAGATGTATTGTGGCGGGAATACATGCCCGGACGGCAGAAATTGGATATTTCGTAGTGCTCGTAGCCGGCACTGCCAAGCGTGTCCATAAGGGTGGAGAAGAAGCGAAGGCTGCTTTCTTCGTCTACTTCGCGGATGCGGTGCGTTTGCAGAAGTTCGTAGATGCGGGTGCCTTCTTCGTATGTCAGGTGGTAAGCGGAGATATGCTCTACGTTAAGGCTGACGGCTTGTTGCAAATCACGTTTCCAGCGTTCGTCCGTTTCGCCGGGAAGGCCGTAGATAAGGTCGATGCTTATATTATTGAAACCCGCACGGCGGCAATGATGTACGGCATTGACGGCTTGCGCCGCGTTATGGCGGCGGTTCAGCAGTTTCAGGGTGGCGTCGTCAAAAGTTTGTATTCCCATGCTGATACGGTTGAAAGGCAATCGTTGCAGCATGACGGCGTATTCTTCGGTCAGGTCGTCGGGATTGGCTTCAAGAGTAATTTCCCGGCACTGCTCCATTCCATAGTATTTCCGGATGGTTTCAAATATTTCCCGGAAATCTTCTTCCGCAAGTTGTGAAGGGGTGCCGCCACCAAAGTAAATCGTTTCGACGGGCTCTTCTCTCAGATATTCTTTCCGTATCTGCAACTCTTTACACAACGCATGGATGTAGCGGTCTTTCAGTTCGCTACGGGTGGTGGAGTAGAAATCGCAATAAATGCAACGTGTCTTGCAAAAGGGAATATGGATGTAGATACCTGCCATGTGCCTGTAAGTTGGTTGGGGCGCAAATATACAATTTTTTTCTGCTTTGAATTGAGTGATTCTTAATCTTTGCCTGTATTTAATACTAAAATGGATATTGAAATGCGGAAGGACTGTGTTTTTTCCTTATATTTGTAGCGTTGTCACGGCAACGGAATCCAATTTACATTGTATGAAAAGCATAACACTCAGATATATAGTAGCACTTTTTGTTCTGTTGGTTTCTTATGCTCCTTACGCACAGACATCTATATTCCGTGGCCTGTCCGTCACCGAGGGACTTTCCGATTTGGTGGTCAATGCTTTGTACAAAGATTCGATAGGATATGTATGGATTGGTACGGGAACTTCATTAGAGCGTTTTGACGGCGTCCACCTGAAACGTTATCCTGTCTCAGGCAATAATGAAAAGTTGAAGCGTGTCAATGCCATTGCCGAAACGGAAGGTAACCAGATATGGATGGGAAATGGCATGGGATTGTGGCGCGTGAATCATGAGAAGCGCGAGCTGGATGCCATCGCTGCGGAAACAATCAAATGCGGTGTCCGTTCTTTGTTGGCCGACGGCAAGGGGGGACTTTACATCGGCAGTGAGGCGGGGCTGTTTATTTACCGGCAAGGACGGTTGGAACATATTCTGATAGACCCCAACGTATTATCCGCTGCCAATATCATCAACGGGCTGAGTTTCGGAGAAAACGGAATCTTATGGATGGCTACATCGAGCGGACTTTACTCGCTGGAATTGGAAAACCGGAAAATAGTTCCTTATTATTTCATTGTGGAAGACAAGCATATTTGCTCGTACACCAATATCGCCCGTATCGGTCCGGTTATCTATTTGGGTACGATGGGGCAGGGAATCGCTTGTTTTGATACCCGTACGCATAAGTTCGACTCTTATCTGGATGTAGGTTGCAATGTAATATCTTCCTTGTCTTGTGACGGGAAGGATTTGTTGTATGTAGGTACGGACGGCAACGGGGTGCACTTTATTTCCACGAAACAGGGCAGGATAGTCCGTTCTTTCCAGCATGAAGTCGGAAAAGGCGGTAGTTTGCGTTCCAATTCGGTGTACTCCCTGCTGGTGGACAGGGACGGGTTGATTTGGGTGGGTTTCTATCAATTGGGATTGGATTATACGCTTTATCAGAGCGAATTGTTCCGTACGTACAGTTATCCGCCTTATTTTGATACAAAGGATATGCCTGTAAGGACCATAACTTTCCGGGGAAGTGAAAAACTGATAGGTTCTCGTGACGGTTTATATTTTATTGACGAGCAGCGGGGAAGGTATGCCGGTTTCAGCGCTCCGCAGTTGCGTTCCAGTATGATTATTTGTAGTTATGCCTTTCAGGGGAAGTATTATGTCGGAACTTATGGCGGCGGGATGTATGTGCTGGATCCTGTAACATTGACCATTAGCGATTTTGAGCCTCGCGTGGCGCAACCTTTTGTCAAGGGGCAGATATTCTGTATTAAGTCTGATGCGGAAGGATGCTTATGGATAGGGACCTCTGTCGGCTTATTCCGCTATAAGGACGGCAGGATGCTGAACCATTATACGAGTGCCAACTCTAAGCTGCCTGAGGGGAATGTATATGAGATTTACTTTGATTCTACACGTAAGGGGTGGGTTTGTACGGAGAATGGCATGTGCATCTGGGACCCTTCTTCCGAAAGTTTAAAAGTGGATATCTTTCCGGAGGGATTTATTCATAAGGAGAAAATCCGTACCGTATTTGAAGATTCCGCACATCAGCTTTATTTCCTGCCGGACAAAGGCCCTATGTATATATCCGATTTGTCGATGAATCATTTCCGCCATTTGCAGCCTAATACCTTGCTCGAGGGTAAGGATTGCATGTCTATGATAGAAGATGATGAGGGCTGGCTATGGATCGGTACCAGCAACGGCCTGTACCGGTATGACAAGAAGGACACGTTTATCCTGTATCATTTCATAGACGGGATTCCCAGTCCTATCTTTATATTCTGCCTGCCTGTAAAAGACGGGCAGGGCCGTATCTGGATGGGAAACTCGAAAGGGTTGATTTATATGAATACTCACGCCGAAGGAGAGTTTCTGCAACATAATCGCCCTTTGAGGATTACAGATGTCTTTGTAAACGGCAAACATCCGGTGGCGCCCGCATGGAATAAGGATAAGATGCGGGTGGATTTGGAAAATTCGCAAAACAATCTGACGGTTCGCTTTTCCGCTTTGAATTTTACCGATCCCAGTTATATGTCTTATGAGTGCAAGCTGGAAGGTAAGGAAGAAGGATGGCAGATGCTGATGGGACGGTCGGATATCACTTACTATGATTTGTCGTCAGGCAATTATTGCTTTAAGGTGCGGCGTGTCGGTGTGGCCGATTCGGAAATCAGTATGGCGGTACATATTGCTTATCCGGTTATGGCCTGGATTGTGGGGGTGGTTATTCTGATTGTCTTGTCGCTTTTGTGCGTTTTTTATTTTTACAGGCGGAGAGGGAAGTCAAAGAAAACGGTTGAGCCTTTGCCTGTTGCCGAAGTAGAGCCCAAGACTGCTGTCACGGAAGAAAAGTACAAGACCAGTAAAATCAGTCTTGAAGAATGCGAGCGTCTCACCGGGAAATTGGAGAATATCATGCATCGTGAGAAGGCTTATACAAACCCGGATTTGAAAGTGGCGGATTTGGCGGCTATGATAGGGACGTCCGCCCATACTCTGTCCTATCTTTTTAATCAGCATCTGAACCGTAATTACTATGACTATATCAACGATTACCGTATCGCTGAATTCAAACATTTGATTGCTAAAGATGAATACTCCAAATATACTCTTGGCGCGCTTGCCGAACTTTGCGGTTTCAGTTCTCGCGCCTCTTTCTTCCGTTACTTTAAAAAGGCCACGGGCATTACTCCCAATGAATACATTCGCAGTATCGGGAAAACGAATGAATAACCGTGGAATTTATTCTTGAAATGACTGCCGGAGTCTCAAATTATTAGTTGATACTGGGAGTCTCAAATTCTTAAATCTTTGTTTTATTGTGTTTTACGCTTGTTTTAGTCTAATAGGATTAAGCGAGATTTATTAGGCATGGTAGAATGATGTTATCTGTGTATGTATCTATATCTTTGCTTTCGTAAAACAAACGTAAACCCAAAAATCTGAGATATGGAAAACAGTACGATGACAACTTCTCAATTAATAGCCGATTCTTATGTAAGCTATCATAACCAGGTTTACCTGTATATATTACATAAGGTAAACTGCCGGGAAGAGGCTGAAGATTTATCACAGGATGTATTCCTGCGGTTAATGGAATACAAGCAGATGCTCCGTCCCGATACAGTGAAATTTTTTATTTATACCATTTCCCGCAATCTGGTGAATGATTATTTGCGTCGTTTTTATAAGAAGCAGGAAATTTCCTCTTATATGTACGATCATGCCGAAACCTGTACCAACGATACCGAGAGCCGTATAATATCTGATGATTTAGCCGCTTTGGAACAACGTAAACTCAGTGTCCTTCCCACTCAACGCAGGAAAATTTATACGATGAGCCGTTTTGAGGATAAGTCGATAGCGGACATATCTTCGGAATTGAACCTTTCACACCGTACGGTGGAAAACCACCTGCGTATCGGACGGCATGAGGTCCGTGAATATATCAGACAATGTATATAATAAATATAGCGTACTAACGAGAATGTTAATTTTAAATTATAAACGTATGAAAAATGATTTCTTGAAGTTCTCATCGAGAAAACTTTTCTTTTCAGCCATGCTGGTTACCGCATTGTCGGCAGGAGCTTCATTGCCTGCCTTTGCCGGGACTGCAGGTGTGCAATCCGTTATGCAGGCGGGCACGGTGAAAGGACTGGTCGTTGATGCGACAGGCGAGTCCGTAATTGGCGCCAGTGTACTTGAAAAGGGTACAACCAATGGAGTGATAACGGATATCGACGGTAATTTCACTTTAAATGTTTCTTCTCCGAATGCTGTTGTAGTCATCTCTTATATCGGTTACAAAACAGTGGAAATTCCGGCTTCAGATACAAAAGCTTTTCAGAAGATTGTAATGCGTGAAGATTCGGAAGTGTTGGCGGAAGTGGTGGTCGTAGGTTATGGCTCTCAGAAAAAAGAAACACTGACAGGAGCCGTTACAGTGGTGGATGATAAGATGTTGAAAGACAAAGGTGCCCTTTCCAGTCCCGCACAGGCTTTGCAGGGGCAGGTACCCGGTGTGGTGATTACCCGTAACTCGGCAGCGCCGGGTGATGAAAGCTGGAATATGAAGTTGCGCGGTTCATTCTCCAAGAACAATTCCGATCCGCTGGTGATTATCGACGGGGTGGAATCGGAATCATTCAGCCAGTTGAATCCGGCGGATATCGAGTCTATCAACTTCTTGAAAGATGCTTCCGCCGCTATTTACGGTAGTAAGGCTGCCGGTGGTGTAATTCTGATTCAGACCAAAAAGGCAAAGGCCGGTAAGGCGAAAGTGGAATATGGCGGTTCGGTAACTGCAAAGTTTGTCGGACTTCAGCCGGAGCTGATGACCTTGGACCAATGGTGTAATGCCGTTACGCAAGCCCGACTGAACGACGGTTATAAACCGGAAGACGATACTTGGCTGCAATATACCGCTTTAGCTCAGGCAAACAAGGGGCATTATATTGATTTGGATAATACGGTGAATCCCTTTAATAATGCTTTTACCGATGTTGCGGACTTTGTATTCTTTGATACCGATTGGCAGAATATCCTGTGGGGTACGGCAATGTCTACCTCTCACGAGCTGAGCGTATCCGGTGGCGGTGAAAAGACGACTTATCGTTTGTCCGGCCGCTATATGTACGATGATAGTAATTTGAAATGGGGTAACAATAATAACCAGCGTTATAATCTCCGCTTGAATAATACTTTCCATGTGACGGATAAGTTTGATATAGAGTCCGTGCTTTCATTCTTCCGTCAGGATCAGGTAGCGCCTACACAGGTCGGTTCCGCGCTGACGGCTTCTACCCAGCAGCCGGGTTTCCCTTCGTCTACAACAGATGGAAAGCCTTATGCCTGGGGTACATGGGGAGCGCCCAACTGGTATTGCGAACTGGGAGGCGACAATAAACTGAAAGTTACGGGTATTAATATCAGCGAGATGTTTAAGTATACTTTCAACGAACATTTTAATGCGGTAGCTACTTTGGGTTATAACACGAACAATGCTACACGGGATATACAACGGACATCTATTGATTGGTATAACTATGCCGGCACTAAAAAAGTAATGACTAATCCTCAGCAGGAAGAAAGCAACTATATCAAGAGCAACAGTCAGACAGACCTTTACACCCTTAATGCTTATGCTAACTGGAGTCAGACTTTCGCGGACAAGCACGATATTGCGGTGATGTTGGGTACGCAATATAGTTTTAAGGAGTATGACTATACCACAACCAAAGCTAAGAATATTCTGCCGTCATTGGATATAATCAATGGTATCGGAGAAGTGACTTTGGTTAATGATAACAATAAAGGACCGGAGAAATGGCAGGAAGCGTTACTTTCTTATTTTGCCCGCGTCAACTACGATTATCTTTCCAAGTACTTGCTGGAAGGTAACTTCCGTTATGACGGTTCTTCCAAGTTCCAACCCGAAAACCGCTGGGCGTTCTTCTGGGGCGTATCGGCCGGCTGGCGTTTAAGCGAGGAGGCTCTCATTAAGAATCTTAATATCTTTGATGATTTGAAACTGCGCGTATCTTATGGTACGGTTGGTAATCAAGGCGGCATCGACCGTTACGATGGTATTCAGCTTTATAACTTCAATCAGAATAAAGGCGCTTTGATAGGAGGTGAAAAGATTTCCTATATCGATACAAACGGTAAGTTGCTCAGTATGGACCGTGAGTGGGAAACCATTCAGAATTACAATGTCGGTCTTGACTTCGGCTTGTTCGGAAACCGGTTGAAAGGAACGGCGGAGCTTTTCTGGAAAGTCTGCGAAAACATGCTGATTGATGTGTCTTACCCCGCAACGTTGGGCGATAAGGCTCCTACCGCCAATGTGGGTAGTTTTAAAGCCAACGGTTTTGAAGGAAACCTCAATTGGTCGGATAAAATCGGTAAAGTGGGTTACAGTATCGGTGGAACATTTACCTATACAACCAATAAACTGACCGACAATGGCGGAAGCGCAACGATTACGGACGGTGTACGTTCCGACCGTGAGGGTTATCCGTTGAACTCCGTATTCGGCTTGAAGTATGCAGGCAAAATCCGGAATGAAGAGCAATTGGAGAAATACCTTTACCGTTATACCGGCAATAATACCATCGATATGCCTACCAACCTGCGTTTGGGTGATAATATGTATGAAGATGTGAACGGTGACGGTAAGTTGACCGAGGAGGACTACGTTTATTTGGGAACAGATGACCCGAAAATCTCTTTCTCTTTCAATGGCGGACTGAATTGGAACGGCTTTGATTTCTCTGTCGTATTCCAGGGTGTGGGGGAGCGTACGATATGGCGTACCGGTAGCTCCAATAAAAGCAATGACGCATGGCGTATTCCTGTAATGAAGCCGCATCTGAACTCTCCGAATTTCTCGGTGGGAGATGTATGGTCGCCGGAAAATCCGGGCGCTTACTATCCGACTTATACGAATGTCGATCAGATTAATACTTATAACTACCGTTGTTCGTCCTGGTCGGTGGAGAATGGTAACTATCTGCGTCTGAAGAATATTTCTTTAGGGTATACTTTCCCGGTCAAATGGCTGGAGAAAACTAAGTTCCTGACTTATGCGCGTGTTTATGTAACGGGGTCGGATTTATGGGAAACCAGTAAGATACGTGACGGTTGGGACCCGGAAGCCTCGCGTGAGGTAACAGCTTACGGTCGCTACCCGTTTACGCGCAATGTTACGTTCGGTTTAAACTTAACTTTCTAAAAACAGATTATTATGAAACTACATAAGATTAAAGCTATTTTGGCAGTGGCGGCAATGGGAATCCTGTCCCAATCCTGCCTCGACTTAGAACCGAAAGACCAGTTGGCCGAATCCAATTTATGGAGTTCTCCTTCCGAGTTCCAGTTGTTTGCCAATCAGTTCTACGGTTGGACACGTGATTTCGGCTCGTTGGACAATAACTCGACCAAGCCGTTACACTCGGATTATAATTCCGACCTTTTCACAAGTCGCGACGACCGTAATCGTTTCAGCAACGGTTCTAACTCGGTGCAAGAGTCCGATGGCAATTACGGCTCCTGTTATGCGCATATCCGGCGTACTAACTTATTGTTACAGAATGCGGAGAAATATTCCACTCCCGCGGATATTGCGCAGTATGTAGGCGAGGCTTATTTCTTTCGTGCCTATTCCTATTTTGATTTGTTGCAGTTCTATGGTGACGCCATCATCATTACCCAACCTTTGGATGTGACTTCACCGGAATTGAGAGTAGCTCAGAACGACCGTAGCGAAGTGGCTGATTTTATCATAGAAGACCTTGAAACTGCCGCTCCTATGTTACCCCGTTTTGCTGAGTTGACTACGGATGATGCGGGACGTATCAGTCGTGAGGGGTGTTGGGCGTTTCTCTCGCGTGTGGCTCTTTATGAAGGTACTTGGCAAAAGTTCCGTGGAAATGAAGAACGGGGACGTGAGTTGTTGGATATTGCGGCAAAAGCGGCTAAGCAGGTTATTGACAGTAAGACGTTCAGTCTGTTTAAGCCGGATGCCCTGAAAGAAAAGGCGCAGAAGTATATGTTTATTCTTGAGGATGCCAAATCCAATCCGGCCGGTATACAAAAAAGCGCTAACAAAGAATATATCTTTGCGCGTCGCTACGATGAGTCTTTGGCTCCTATCGGCAAGAACATCACGAAGACTAATCTGATTAATATGGTATGGGTGAGCCGTAAGTTCGCCAATATGTACCTTTGCCAAAACGGACTTCCTATTTACATGAATGGTGTGAAGAATGCACAATTCCAGGAATATGCGACGCTGACTTCCGAATGGGAGAACCGTGACAACCGTATGCGCTATACGCTTGCCAAACCGGGAGATTATTTCTGGAACAACAGTAATCCGGGATGCCGCCTGACATGGAATGATGCCTCCGACCAAAGCAATGCGGCTATCAAAAACTTTACTCCCAGCAGCGGAACCGGTTATCATAATCAGAAGTGGGCTTCCGAACGCTTGGTGAAAGATAATTTCGAGGGCTTTGATTATCCGGTTATCCGTTACGCCGAGGTTTTGCTGAACTATGCTGAGGCTGTTTATGAACGTGACGGGAAAATAGAGGATACGGATTTGAATCTTTCCCTGAATCTTGTCCGTACCCGTGTAAATCCCAATATGCCGGGGCTGACCAACAAGCTTGTGAATGACAACGGATTGAGCATGCGTGAAGAAATCCGTCGCGAACGCACTGTCGAGTTGTTCCATGAGGGTTTCCGCTTGGATGATTTGAAGCGTTGGAAGACAGCGGAAACGGAAATGCCGCAAGATATACTCGGTGTAAAGTGGGCGGGAACAGAATTTGAAGCCAAATGGTCTGCATGTCCTTATCCTCGTAACAGCGAAGGGGTAATTGTAATGGAAACAGGCCGTCAGTGGCAGGACAAACATTATTTATTCCCTTTGCCGAAAGACCAGTTGCAATTGAATCCGAATTTGAAACAAAATCCGGGTTGGGATAAATAAGCGGTAAACTTATAAAAATAGAAAAGCGTTATGAAAAAGATATATATGAATCAGTTCCTGCTTGCCGGTACATTGACGGGATGTCTCTTTTTGGCTTCCTGCGATAAAGAGCAGGAGTTTACAACGGGTATGCCTGAACAACAGCTTATCAATTCCATTGAGTTGGAAGTGACTTCTAAATTGCCTTTGGCCGTAGGCATGGATAGTACTATTGTATATAAGGTTGCACCGGAAGATGCCGCCGATAAAGAAGTGATGTGGACTTCCTCTAATGAGAAAGTGGCCGCTGTCTCTCAAAACGGTACAATCACGGCGCTTACCGAGGGTGAAGCTGTTATTACGGTAAAACCTGTTATAGGCTTTGGAGTTACCGATGTCACAGAGAAGACGATTACGGTGAGTGTCATTCCCGAAATTATAGAAGTTACCGATATTCGGTTGACGAATAAAGATGATGAGGGCAATCCGCTTACCTCTCTTTATCCGGGTGATGAACAGAAACTGACTTATACGCTGTTGCCTGAAAATCATACCTACTCTTATCTTACATGGGGCAGTAGCGATGAAACGATTGCTACTGTCGCGGAAGACGGGACGGTAACTGCCGTTACACCGGGAAATGTGGTTATTTACGCTTATACTCATGATGGCAGTGGCTACCGGGGTGAGTTCCCGCTTGTGATTAATGAGATAGTAAACGCCGAAGATATATCCATCGAAGATTTGCCAGCCTTACATATGTATCAGACGGCTAAACTGAGTTGTACATTCGTGCCGGAGATAGCCGTTGCCAATTCGGTGGACTGGGAATCGAGTGATGAAAACGTGGTTACGGTGAAGAATGGTAAGGTTACAGCCGTAGGTTTTGGTGAGGCTACGGTTACGGGTACTTGCCGTGCTACGGGCAATAAGGCTGCTACAACGGTGAAAGTTACTACCGGTTGGTGGGTATGGGATGCCGCTTGCGGTTTCAAAGGCTGGGGCACGAATACTACAGGATCACACTTCGAGGTGACCGAAGACCGCATGGTAGTGACTACTGCTGATGATGGTAAAGGTAGCAGGCGTGCCGATTTATTATTGGCAAAAGACAATGGTAAGGTAGTGATGGATCTTATGAACTATCCGGTCATTGCACTTTGCACAAATCTGCCTGATATTGCTAAAAATGGCTATACGATTGATTTGATTTCAACCTCCGGAGAGAGTGGTAAAACAAGCTTGAAAAAGGGAGAAAGACTTTCTGATGATACGAAACTGTTAATTTATGATGTAAAATCGCTGAATAGCAGTTTCCCGGAAGGTGAAGTGACATTCAAAACTTTCCAAATCAAGGTAGCCGATATGACATCTGCCGAACTTCCCACCGGCCAGTACGAAGTATATTGGATACGTACCTTTGCATCTGCGGAAGAAGCTGTTCGGTTTGCCGAAGATCAAATTGCGGCAAATAAATAAGAATGATAAGTTATAATCATATAGAATAAAATAACAGAAGATATGAAGATGGACTTTATTTATACATTGGCGGTTACCGCTGCATTGAGTTTCTGCTCATGCACAGAGATAGAGGACGGCGCTCCCATTAACTTTGATGAATGGGAGGCATCGGAAAAGATAGAATTTACACTGAATCATCCGTGTATGTTGCACTCGGAAGCCGATTTTACGTATGTAAAAGAAAAGCTTGCCGCTTCTGCGCAACCTTGGGCGGACGCTTACGCGTCATTGGAAAGCAGTAAATTTGCAAATCCTGCTTATCAGGCCGATCCTGTGGAATGGTTGAAACGTTTGGATAAGACCAATTGGGAAAATAAACATCCTGATTACGTAAATTATACCAATCTGGCAAATGATGCCGCCGCGGCTTATCAATTGGCATTACGCTGGAAACTTTCCGATAAGAAAGAATATGGTGACGCCGCCAAATCCATTTTGAATGCTTGGGCAAAGAATTGTAAGGGCATTTATCGTGAGAACGGTAGTTTGATAGACCCGAACGAATTGTTGATAGCTATTCAGGCTTATCAGCTCGCCAATGCCGCCGAAATTCTGAGAGGATATGATAAGTGGGGTGAGACGGAAGAGTTTAAGGCTTTCGTTCAATGGATAGAAAGCACATTCTATGCTATGGCAGACGATTTTCTTGTCCGTCACAATAATACAGCCGACCATTATTGGCTCAACTGGGATCTGGCGCAAATGACCGCCATCCTTTCTATCGGTATTTTGAGCGATAATCAGGAAATGATAAATAAGGTAATTCAATATTTCAAGAATGGTATAGGTCCGGGCAATGTGAATACCGCCGTACTGCATTTGTATGATGATCCGGACGGTTCGGGCGAGAAGCTGGGACAATGTCAGGAGTCCGGTCGCGACCAGGGACACGCCATGTTATGCTGTGCATTGATGGGGTATTTCTGTAAGATGGCGTATAATATCGGTGAAGACTTATTTGCTTATGGTAACGGCCGTGTAGTGGCGATGGCTGAATATGTAGCCAAATACAATGTCTTCAAACCGGAGTTTGCAGATCAGGTACCGGGTGGCAATAACGAATGGTTCAGCTATACACGCGTAGGATTCCCGTATACGGCTTATTTTTATTGTGACGAACAAATGGACGAACCTTCGGCGGTAGAATTGCGCAGTAACGGTGCGGAAACAGGTCGTGGCGGTAAACGCCCTATATGGGATTTGTGGTACGGACATTGTAAGAAAGTGGGGATGTCTGCCAAATATTGCGGTGAATTCGCTTCTCGTCTTCGCCCCGATGCCGGACCGGAACAATACGGCGGCAGTGGCGGTGCGCTCGACCAACTTGGTTATAGTACGCTTATGTTTTATTACGAATAGAGAAGAACCTAAGAGGTATTAATATAGCAAAAAGTAAATACGGCTTTGAGCGGTATGTTCCGCTCATCCGTATCTTACTTCAAAACAATGAAACTCTGATGTTAACGAGATTATTTAAATCGAATAGTATGATAAAAGGAAAATTTTTACTGACAGCTGTTTTAGCTCTTTTCCTGGCTTCTTGCGGAGATGATGAAGTGTCGCAAGGAGCTGATGGGGCGGAAGTAAAGTTTACTGCCGGATTTGTACCGATGCAGACTGCCGGAGCTGATACTCGCTTGACAACCAATGACAATTGGGCAGGTCTTGCCGATCGTACCGTAGCGATAGAGATAGACGGTATAGTGAAGCCTTATACTGTGGATGAAATGGGCAACCTGACCTCTTCAGACCCGTTCTACTGGGGTGATAAAACAGAACTGACCGTAAATGCTTGGTATCCTTATAATGAAGGTGTCAAGCCGGAAATTCCTGTAGTAAAAGCAGACCAAAGCGGTAGTGGATATTGGGAAAGCGATCACTTGGAAGTGGTGACACAGGATGTTCCTTTTTCTGCTTCTGATATTTCTTTCCGTCATCGTAACACCCAAATAGTATGTGATTTGAATTCCACCTTACCCGGTGTAAGTTACAACAATATTATAATCAAGTATCTAAACCTGCAAAATGTAGAAAAAGGTACTGTAGTACGCGCTACAGCCAAAGGTAAGGCTTTGATTGTTCCACAGACTATTACTGCGGGAACGGAATTTATGGAAGTAACCTTACCGGATGAACGTACCTATACGTATATACTTGAAGAAGATTTGACTCTGGGACAAGGTATCGCAAAAGGTATGGAACTTGAGGTGTCGGAAGATGGAATCAATGTGACCTTCAAAGATTTATCTTCTTGGGATATGAGTGAGGACAGTTTGGAAGGTAATACCATAGAGAATAAACCGGATACGGATAACGATAATTCATGGGATAATGCAGGAAATGGCACGATAGACGGTAGCACAATTGAAAATCAACCGAGTACTCCTAATGATGGCGGCTCGTGGGATTCCGGCGAGGAATCATGGGGAGGTGCTGCTAAAGCGCAATCAAATGAAATTTAAATGGAATAATAATAACAATTAAAGAATATGAATATGAAAAACATTTTCAAATTATCAGCAATGATATTGGCGGCAGCTTTTGTAGCAGGTTGCAGCCAGAACGATGAATTGGATGTGACACCGGTAGAAAATGAAGGACAACTTACTATCCACGCAACAACTTCGGATTTTGTATCATCCGATGCGGATACCCGTATAATCAATGAAGGTGCAGACACTCAATTTGAAGCCGGAGATAAGATTGGTATTTTCGCCATCCGTTCTACAGATAATAAATTGTTGGTGCAGAATATGCCTTTGGAATATGCCGGAGCTGACTGGACGGGTAATGATAATAAAGTATATTATTATAAGAATACGGCTTATGTGGCTTATTCTCCTTATGATGAAAAACTGAATATTACCGATGTAACCGGTATCGAAGATTTGCAGGTTAAAATCAAAAACTATTTTACCGAGAAACTGGAAGCTGCCGGAAATGATCAGTCTGTTGCCTACCCTTCTCTTGACTTGATGCTGGCGTCTGCTGAACCGTCTGACGGGGGAGATGCAAATACCAAATCTCTTTCTTTCAACTTTAAGCACCAATTTGCATTAGTGGAAATTGAAGTACCTGTGAAGGCTTATTTAGATGAAGCTAAGAATTTTACTTATGCAGAACCTTTTACGAAGGATTTTACTTTGGACAGTAAACCGCTTACAATGTATCCTCTTTCTATTAAGACAGAAGGAGAAGCTGGTACTGGGGATGCTAAAGCTTACAGCCTGTTCCGTTTCCTTGTAAAACCAGATACGGATTATGCTTTGGCAGGGGAGTTAATATATAGCACACCGATTCAGTTGGAAGCAAAGAAAGTGAAATTGGAAGCCGGTAAATATATGAAGTATAAAATTAATGCAACGGGGGCTGTAGGTTCTTATACTCAGCGTGCTATTGCGGTAGGAGACTATTACTATGCGGATGGAAGTATCTATCCAGGGCCGACAGCAGAACAAATCGTTGTTAATGAAGGTGATATGACGGTTACATTTGCGAATACTTACCAAAAACCTTTAGTTGAAGGGTGCTTGGGTATTGTATTTGCAGTGGATGATGTTTTAGTAACAAATAGTGATAATGATAGAATTTGGAATAAAGGATATGTATTTGCTTTAGAAGCTCCAGAAAGTATTGAATGGTATCCTGTAACTTTTACAAGTGAGTATAATAATTATACAGCCACGAATGCTGAAGGATGTACTGACTTTTTTGATACATTGAATGGCTATGAATTAACTCATCGTAATGGCACCAATGGTAATTCCAAGGCGCTTGGAGCTGCTTTAGAATTTGGTTTCGTAAATGCAGACTATGCAGTGTCAGATATAGCAACAAGTGGTTGGTTTATGCCAAGTCCAGGAGAACTATTATTATTAATTAATAATTTCTGTATAGGAACAGATTATGGAATACCTTATGAGAAAATTGCTGATGAGTATAAAACAATATTTGATTTAAAGAAAACTCAAAAAGCGCGGAAGTGTGCTGCAGAGCATTTGGTTCGTAGTATTGCTGCCGTTGATAAGAATTTATCTTTTAGTGCGGAAAAAAGCCCAACAGCCCATTTTTGGCTGACATCTGCCGAGTATAGTTCTACTGAAATATGGGCGCTTGAATGGAAATACCAATATGAAAATATGGATAAATCCTTAAATTCCAATGATCAGACTCTTAAATTTTTAAAGAGGAATAAAAGCGGTGATAATAATAAGACGTTTATTACTCGTCCGATTTTAGCTTTTTAGTACACATTCTTGTATTAATGTACATTCAAGAGTCTTAAGACAATGGCTTATATTCCATTGTCACTCATTGAACTTCAAGCGGCTACCATATAATTGGTAGCCGCTTTTTTTTGGGGTATGTTAGTAAGATACTTTGTATTTGATTGACGGATATGGTGGAATACTGTGATTTTAAATAATCACAGATGTTTTTGGCGGGGAAGAGGCTTCCTGTATTTTCCGACAGACATTGTATCAGTTTCTCAAGAAAAAACGTATTTCTCAGGTTATAGCGGCTGATGACGTCACGGAATACAATGGTGGAATATATACTTTTCATATATTCGTTCACTGTTTCTTGACGATGTTTTTTCGCATGAAAGATGTAATCTTTCCATATATTTTTCTTTTCCTATGATATTTTTGGGAAACTTCATATGCTGAAAGTTTTAATTATACTTCAAACTTTTCTATTCTATCCCAAATGTTTTAGTTATACTTTAAATTCTTATGCCGCTTTTTACCATAAACTTATGAATAACTTTAGGTATTTCCACACTTTCATTCGTATCTTTATTAAAAATACCAAGGATATATATATATGAAGTATAAGACCATTATTTTCGCTTTATGCGTGTGGGTGGCGGGTACACTGTCTGCGCAATCCGTTTATCCCGGACAATTTGCGGGTAAGATGAAATTGAATACGGTGGCTCCGGTCAAGGCAGAGAGTTTTGATTTGCAGGATGTTCGTTTGCTGCCAAGTCGTTTTCGTGATAATATGTTGCGTGATTCGGTGTGGATGACTTCGATAGATGTGAATCGTTTGATACATAGCTTCCGAACGAATGCCGGTATATGGGCAGGCCGTGAGGGCGGATATATGACTGTGAAAAAGTATGGCGGTTGGGAGTCTTTGGATTGTGAATTACGCGGACATACCACAGGACATTTGCTCTCGGCATACGGACTGATGTATGCCGCTACGGGTAGCGAAATCTTTAAACTGAAAGGCGATAGCATTGTGACGGAACTGGGTAAAGTGCAGGATGCGTTGGGCAATGGTTATCTGAGCGCGTTCCCCGAGGAGCTGATAAACCGCAATATTAAGGGACAGTCTGTCTGGGCGCCGTGGTACACATTGCACAAACTGTTTTCTGGCCTGATAGACCAATATCTCTATGCGGATAATGCGCAGGCATTGGCTGTTGTGACGAAAATGGGCGATTGGGCATACGATAAACTAAAGCCGTTGAGTGAAGAAACGCGTCGGAGGATGATACGCAACGAGTTTGGCGGTATCAATGAATCATTCTATAATTTGTATGCCGTTACCGGTGACGAACGTTACCGTTGGTTGGCGCACTTTTTCTATCATAATGATGTGATAGACCCTTTGAAAGAGCAAAATGATGATTTGGGCACGAAACATACGAACACGTTTATACCGAAGGTACTGGCAGAAGCCCGTAATTATGAGCTGACAGGAGATAAAGACAGTAAAGCATTGAGTGACTTCTTCTGGCACACCATGATAGACCATCACACGTTTGCTCCCGGATGCAGCAGTCAGAAAGAGCATTATTTCGATACAAAACGTTTCTCGCACTTCCTGAATGGCTATACGGGTGAGACTTGTTGCACCTATAATATGTTGAAGCTGAGCCGACACTTGTTCTGCTGGCAGCCGGATGCGCGCATAGCCGATTATTACGAAAGAGCCTTGTATAACCATATTTTGGGACAGCAAGATCCGCAGACCGGCATGGTTTGTTACTTTCTGCCTTTGCTGTCGGGGGCGCATAAAGTATATAGCACAAAGGAAAACTCTTTTTGGTGCTGTGTAGGAAGCGGGTTCGAGAACCATGCCAAGTATGGGGAGGGCATTTACTACCGCAGTGCAGCGGGCATTTATATAAATCTGTTTATCCCTTCCGTTGTCCGGTGGAAAGAAAAAGGGATAACTTTGAAACAGGAAACGGCTTTCCCCGCAGGGGAAGCAACCGTACTGACAGTTGAGGCTGACCGTCCGGTGCGGACCACCGTCTATTTACGTTATCCGTCATGGAGTGAAAAGGTGACGGTGCGTGTTAACGGGAAGAAGGTACAAGTAAAGCGGAAGCCCGGTTCTTATATTGCTTTGAACCGTCTGTGGCAAAACGGTGATCGCATCGAGGCTGCTTATCCGATGCGGGTGCATTTGGAAACTACTCCGGACAATCCTCAAAAGGGCGCGTTGCTCTATGGGCCGCTGGTATTGGCAGGAGAACGCGGTACGGAAGGAATGCAGGCTCCGGCGCCTTTCTCCAATCCGGAGCTTTATAATGATTATTATACTTATGATTACCATATTCCGGCAGGTTTGAAAACAACGATGGCGATAGACCGTAAGCATCCGGCACGTGTGTTGCAACGGGTTGGAAAGGAATTGAAATTCACTACGGAACAAGGTGATGTACTTCGACCGCTGTACGATATGCATCATCAGAGATATGTGGTATATTGGGATTTAAAGGATAAGTAACAGGTTATGGTATGAAACATCTTTCTCTTTGGATTTTCCTTTCCATTCTTTTTGGGGGAAGAATGACAGGTGTAGCTGCCGAATGGCAGTGGTCGGTACAGATTCCTTCGATGATTTCGCAGGAAACCGAAGCGCATCCGCAGGCCTTTCTGTGGATACCCGACGATTGCGGGCAAGTGAAAGCCGTGGTGGTAGGGCAGCATAATATGTGTGAAGAAACCCTGTTCGAAAACCCGCTATTCCGCAAGCGGATGCAGGAAGCGGGCGTCGCCTTGGTGTGGATTACGCCTATACTTGATTTTCCTTGGGATGTGAGTACGGGATGTAATGACGCGTTGCTGGCTGCGCTGGACGATCTGGCGGAAACGAGCGGTTACGATGAATTGAAAGCCGCGCCTGTTGTTCCTTTAGGACATTCGGCAATGGCAACCTTCCCCTGGAACTTTGCGGCATGGAATCCGGAACGTACGTTAGCGATTATTTCTTACCACGGCGATGCTCCGCGTACTAACCTGACAGGCTACGGCGGTGCCAATCTGGAGTGGGGACGTACGCGCAACATCGACGGCATTCCCGGTTTAATGGTTGAAGGAGAGTATGAATGGTGGGAAGCGCGCGTTAATCCGGCTTTGGCTTTTCGTATGATGTATCCCGAAAGTTGTATATCTTTTCTTTGTGATGCCGGACGAGGACATTTTGATGTGGCCGACCGTACAGCCGATTATATCGGTCTTTTCTTGAAGAAAGCGGTAGAACATAGGATTCCTGCGGATGTGGATGGGAATAAACCGGCTGTCTTGAAGAAATTGAATCCCCGTGAAGGCTGGCTTGTCGAATGTTGGCGTACGGGTACACAAGAACCGCAGGGAGAAGTGCGTACAGCACGCCTCACGAAACAACCCCGCCGCGCAAAGCCTGCTCCTTACCGGCAATATACAGGCGATCGCCACGATGCTTTCTGGTACTTTGACCGTGAGATGGCGGAACTGACCGAAGATTTTTATCGTCAGGAACATGACTTACTTCCGCAATATGTCAGTTTTATGCAGGAAGGACGGCTTGTTCCATATAATCCGCAATCACATGTCACGCTTTCCGCCCGTTTTTTACCCGAAGCTGACGGCGTAACGTTTCATCTGAAAGCGGTATATACCGATAGTCTGCGCGCTTCTTTGGCAGACAAACATTCGATTGCCATGCCTCGGATTGAGCGTATTTGCGGTCCGGTGAAGCGGGTCAATGATACGACTTTCGTCCTTGACTTCTACCGTATGGGGACAACCAATAAAAAGCGAACTTCGAGCATTACGCTGGTAGCAAGCGCCGGGGGAGACCGGCAATATAAGGAATGTGTACAGGAGCTCAGTTTTAATATTCCTTATCCTCTTACCGAGGGACGGAGACAATGTATTCTTTTTCCCGGCATCGAGGATGTGAAAGCCGGAACGGAATCCGTTACGCTCGATGCGACATCCGATTGCGGGCTGCCTGTATATTATTACGTAAAAGAAGGGCCTGCGACAATCAAGGGAGATAAGTTGATATTTACTAAGATACCGCCCCGCAGCAAGTATCCGCTGAGGGTGACGGTAGTAGCTTGGCAATACGGTATTATTGGAAACGTACAGACGGCAGAGCCCGTAGAACGTACGTTTTTTATTGAAAAATGAGCTTTTATTGAATGTGCGTTAAGTGTCGTGTGCTTCTTATTCGTATTGTAATTGGAAAGTAAACGGATGCTCATGATATAGCGATAATATGAAATATTAAGTAAATACGTATAAGTAGCTTATACTATCTGTCATTCAGAGACTCTTGATACAAATAAAGTTCAACACTTACTTAAAGATACACTTGCAGTAATGAATAAAAGAATAGGATTTCTATTAGGTACATTCGTATATGCCGCTTTTATGTTTGCGGGTAATGCCCGGGAATTGAGACTAACCTCTCCGGGCGGCATACAGGAAATAAGTTTCTATCAAAAGCAGACTGCTCCTGTCGTCAACGGTTTGTTTTATCAGGTTTCTTTCAAGGGACAATCCGTTATAGAAGAATCGCGTGCCGGGTTGGAACTGGATAACCGCATCTGGGAAATGGCATTGGGACAGCGCAAGCTTATACAGCCCGCCTGTTGGATGGACAACCTTGAAGTAGACTCTGTAACTTATACACCGACAGCGGATAATATCTGGAAACCTCTTTACGGTGAACGTAGCGAAGTGCGCGACCATTATAACGCGGCGACACTCCATCTTTCCAAGAAAGACGGTTCTTTGTATCGTCTTGATATAGAAGTGCGCGCTTATGACGAAGGGGTTGCCTTCCGTTATTTCTTTCCCGAACACCCCCGTGCTACATTTCACAAAGTAGTGGGTGATTTGACGGAATATACCTTGCCTGCCGGTACGAAAGCATGGTCGGAACAATGGGCGCAGGCTTTTTTTGAATATCTGGATATCAATGAGCTGAAGCGTCCCGTAGAACGTGCCCTGACGTTGGAATTGCCCGGCGGCCTGTGGACCGCATTGCTGGATGCTGATGCGGACGATTGGTGCCTTACCAAATATCAGGCTTCGGCAGTGAAAAAGAATACGCTGACTTCCGTGATGTATAGCCCGGTAGATGTAGTGACTTACTACGCTACTCCGTGGAAAGTGATAATGACCGCTGAGAAACCGGGAGATTTGTTGGAACATAACGATATTATCCAAAATCTGAACCCGCCCTGTGAAATAGCGGATGCCGCCGAGTGGGTGAGACCGGGTACTATCATGCGCGAAACAACCATCAGCACCGAAGGGGCTGTCGCAACGATTGACTTCTGCGCCGAACATAACATTCCTTACATGCTTTTCGATTGGCTGTGGTATTTGCCGTGTACTTCGCACGACGGAGACGCTACCAAAGTGGTAGATAAATTGGATATGCCGCGTGTGGTGGCTTACGGAAAAGAAAAAGGGGTTGGTGTTTGGGTGTACGTCAACCAGCATGCTTTGATGAAGCAGGCGCGTGAACTCTTTCCGATACTTCGGGAATGGGGTATTGTAGGCGTGAAGTCCGGTTTTGTACAGTATGCCAGCCACCGCTGGGCTACGTGGTTGCACGACCTGGTTCGTCTGGCTGCCGAAAATCATCTGATGATGAATATACACGATGAGTACCGCCCGTCCGGCTTCAGTCGCACGTATCCCAATCTTCTTACTCAGGAAGGTATTTGCGGAAATGAGGAGTTTCCGGATGCTACGCACAATGTAACGTTGCCTTTTACCCGTATGATAAACGGTGCGGCGGATTATACAATCTGTTATTTCGACAAGCGTTTGAAAACAACACACGCGCATCAGTTGGCGGCATCATTGGTGTTTTACAGTCCGTTGCAAACAATCTTCTGGTATGATAAACCCTCTTTCTATCATGGCGAACCGGAAGTAGAGTGGTTTGAAAACTTGCAAACGGTCTTTGATGATACGAAAGTATTGGACGGAACACCGGGTAAGAATATCACAATGGCCCGTCGAAAGGGGCAGGAATGGTTCTTGGCGGCTATGACGAATAACGACGGTTCAAAAGAGAATGTATCGCTCTCTTTCCTCGATAAGGGCAAGACTTACCTTGCGTATATCTATACGGATGGCGGGAAAGAAGTCAAGACCCGTACGCAGGTGAAGTGTTCGTATCTGCTGACGGATGCTTCTAAAGTGATGAAGTTCGATTTAAAACCAAGTGGCGGAGCTGCCGTCCGTTTTGTGCCCGTAAGTAAGGATGAAGCCAAGAAATACAAGAAATATAAGAAATATAAGGGGGAAGTCTTATAAAACTTCACTTTGTGTTGAGTAATCGGTATGGTTTGTTCGTATTGGTAAATGAATGTTTTAAGTAAAATAGGGTATAAATACGATAAGGTGATTGAAGTTTTGTTTCCGGGATGTTTATTAATTGTAAGATGAAAAGATTAACGCTGATTATTGGCATGTTATGTACCGTCTGTTTGCAGGCGGAAGCGCAATACGTATCCGAGGTATGGGTGTCGGATCAGGGTAACGGTACTTATAGAAATCCGGTATTGCATGCCGATTACTCCGACCCTGATGTCTGTGCGGCCGGTGATGATTTTTATATGACCGCTTCCAGTTTCGGATGTACGCCGGGGCTGCCTATTCTCCATTCCAAGGATTTGGTGAATTGGCGTATTATCAATTATGCCTTGAAGGAGCTGGAGCCGAAAGAGTTTTATAATTCCGCTCGCCACGGTAAGGGGGTGTGGGCTCCGTCCATACGTTACCATAAAGGGGAATTTTACATCTATTGGGGCGACCCGGATTTCGGCATCTTCATGGTAAAGACAAAAGACCCTGCCGGTGAATGGGAGAAACCCGTACTTGTGAAAGCCGGTAAAGGAATGATAGACCCTGCGCCGCTGTGGGATGAGGACGGACAGGTTTATCTGGTACATGCCTGGGCCGGCAGTCGCTCGAAGATGAACAGTATTGTGGTGGTATGCGGGATGAATGCGGAAGGTACACAGGTTGTCGGTAATCCGGTACTCGTTTATGACGGGAACGACGGAGTGAACCATACGGTAGAAGGACCGAAGCTCTATAAACGCAACGGTTATTATTATATTTTCGCTCCTGCAGGCGGTGTGGCTACGGGTTGGCAGTTGGTGTTGCGCTCGCGTAACATATACGGGCCGTACGAGTCGAAAATCGTAATGGAGCAGGGCAAGACGAACATTAACGGCCCCCATCAGGGAGCGTGGGTAGATACCGGTAAAGGGGAATCGTGGTTTGTTCATTTTCAAGATAAAGCGATGTACGGACGTGTGATTCACCTGAACCCGATGGCTTGGGTGAATGACTGGCCGGTAATCGGTGCGGATAAAGACGGTGACGGTTGCGGTGAACCGGTTACCGTTTACAGGAAACCGGATGTAGGCGGGACTTATCCCGTGGAAACTCCTGCGGAAAGCGACGAGTTTAATACCCGCCGACTGGGATTGCAATGGGAGTGGCACGCTAATTATCAGGATACTTTCGGCTTTACCTCGGATTTAGGCTTTGTCCGTATCTACGGGCATGTGCTTTCGGAGAATTTCGTGAATTTCTGGGAAGTGCCTAATCTGTTGTTGCAGAAGTTTCCGGCGGAAAGATTCACGGCTACCGCCAAACTGAAAGTATCCGCCAAAATGGACGGACAGCAATCGGGACTTATCGTAATGGGCTGGGATTACAGCTATATCGGTGTGGAAAAGGTAGGTGAACTGTTTGTATTGAAACAAGCCGTTTGTAAAGATGCCGAGCAGAATACGCCGGAAACGATTGTCCGTCTGGCGGAAATTCCGGCAAGCCGAATTTATGAAGCCGACCTGTATCCCAATTATGAAAGGGAAATCTACCTGAGGGTAAAAGTGGAGAAAGGCGGTGTCTGCCGCTTCTCTTACAGTTTGGACGGCAAGCAGTATACAGTTGCCGGGAGTCCTTTTACTGCCCGTCAGGGAAAATGGATAGGGGCTAAGGTCGGACTGTTCAGTACGGCTCCTTACGGTAAAGAACGCGGTTGGGTGGATGCCGACTGGTTCCATGTTGAGAAATAAAAGAATAAAATCGGATATGAAGACAAAAGCTCTGTTGGCAGCTCTGGGCGTCTGCCTGTTATCTGCCTGTACTACTACGGAAAATAAGTTTCACGTTGGCGAGGCGCTGGATTATTGCAATCGTCAGGTGGAGCGTACATTAAGTCGGTTGCATGATACGAATGGTGTGGCGGATTACACTATGATGCCCCGCAATATACTGAACGGTCAAAGCGATTGGAACTGCCGTAAGGCAACGAAAGAAGAGTGGTGCGCCGGTTTTTGGTCCGGTGTGCTGTGGTATGATTACGAATATAGCGGTGACAAGCGGATAAAAGAGGAAGCGGAGAAATTTACCTCTTCATTGGAGTTCCTTTCCAGAACCCCCGCATTCGACCATGACTTGGGTTTCCTTATTTTTTGCAGTTACGGCAACGGCTATCGCCTGACGCAAAATCCGGCTTACAAACAAGTGATTCTGGATACGGCGGATACATTGGCCACACTGTTCAAACCGCAGGTAGGTACAATGCTGTCATGGCCCCGCAATGTAGAGCTGTTTGGCGGACACAACACAATCATGGATAATATGATAAATCTGGAAATGCTGTTTTGGGCGGCAAAGAATGGCGGAAATCCTTATCTGGCGGATATTGCCATTTCTCATGCCGATAAAACGATGAAGTATCATTTCCGGCCTGATTATACTTCTTATCATGTAGCCGTTTACGATACGCTGACCGGTGATTTTATCAAGGGAGTTACCCATCAGGGATATGCCGATAACAGCATGTGGGCGCGCGGCCAGGCTTGGGCTGTCTATGGATATACGGTAGTGTATCGTGAAACCAAAGACTGCCGTTATCTGGATTTTGTGCAGAAGGTGACCGATGTGTATTTGAAGAATCTGCCCGAAGACTATGTTCCCTACTGGGATTTCAATGACCCCACCATACCCGATGCTCCCCGTGACGCTTCTGCCGCCTGTGTAGTGGCTTCCGCATTGCTGGAACTTTCCACCTACTTGCCCGGTGATAAGGGAGAACGGTATAGAGATGCGGCGATAAAAATGCTGACGAGCCTGAGTACGGATAACTATCAGTGCGGTGAAGCAAGTCCGGCATTCTTGCTCCATTCCACAGGACACCGGCCGGCCAATTCGGAAATAGATGCTTCCATCATTTATGCGGATTACTATTATATAGAGGCATTGTTACGTTTGAAGAGATTGCAGGAAGGGAAGCCTGTCATAGGCTGACGTGTAATCCGTGCCTAAAAAAATCATCAAGTGTATTTTGACACACTTTCTTTATTGCTTTTAAGAGACGAACGAAACTTGTTTTCGAGGGTATAAAATGGATAGTGAAACAGGGGTTGTTTTGATTATCTTATTTGATATGTCTTTCTTTATTTGTATTTTCGTGCGCCTTAATGAATAATTATATATGGAAAGTACAGAATACACTTTGGATGGATTATTGTGTCAGTCTATCTTGCTCTTTCATCAGTCGCGGTTTTACGATACGTGCCGTGAGTCTGAAACAGAGGCGTTTCAGTTGCTGGAACAAGCGCGGCTGGTAATGCGGGACACCCAAAGCTGTGTTGATATGGCCAAATGGGGATGTACTTTCGAATGTCTCGCCCAGAAGTATTATATAAATGGTGATACGGATGGGGTTTTGGAAGAGATAGATACCGCCTTGGCTTCTTTCTGGAAGAGAATAGAAGTGTCCCGTGTGGAAACGTTCGCCGTTTATTTGTGGTTGGGGTATTATTTTTTATTGCGTTTCAGGAACGGGGCTTCAAACTCTCGCGGGCGTTGTAAGCGGGTGATGTCCGATATATTATCGTATCTGACGGAGACTTTCCGTAAGGCCAGGAAGAAGCCGGCCTTAATGAATACTCTGCCTGATTTCTCGGCGGATGTATGGGGAGAAACTGTTTATTGGGTAGAGGTGGTTCATGGTTCCTGCCTTTGTGAAAAGCAGGCGGCCGCTTTATTGAAATTGCTGTACGACTTCAAGCAAATGAAACTTACCCGGGATAAAGTTGAGCAGGATATGCTGCTTCAACGGATTCTGGAGTTTTACAGTTTCTGATGCGTATATCTTATTATGACCGCTTTACCTTTCTCCGTCCAGATATCCTTTTTTGAACATATTGACAAAGAGGAAGAATAGGGAAAGTAGTAACGGACCGAAAATGACACCCATAAATCCAAAAAGAGAGAGACCGATGACTACTCCGAAAATGGTGATAAGCGGATGGATATCCGCCATCTTCTTCTGAATGATAAAACGTATCAGGTTATCGAGCTGGGAGATAACGAGGGCGCCGAAGATTGCCAATCCGATCGCTTGGAACCAATTGCCGATCAGTGCCATGTATATGGCTATGGGAACCCATATCAGTGCCGTACCTACCATGGGAACGACGCTGGCAAAGCCTGTCAGAAATCCCGAGAATAAAATATTGGGGGCGCCGAATATCCAATAACCGATCATGGCCACTCCACCTTGTATAATGGCGAGCAAAGGTATACCGATGGCATTGGAACGGACAATCATATTGATTTCATGCACTACATCCTGCGTGTTGGCCTCATTGAAGGGAAGAAGCTCGTTGACATATCGCTCCATTTTCTTTCCACCCATCAACATGAAGTAGAGAACAAAAACCAATACGAACATATTGACGGCAAAGCTGCTGATACCGCCCATCAGCGTTTGCCCGATGCGTGGCAGGGATGAAATGATGAATGAAAGGCTGTCTCCGCCTAATACGTTATATCCGGTCTTGGCCTTGATAACGGCGGCGGCTTCTTCAAACGGGGCGATGATGGCTTGCGGATCGAGATTGATGTTTTGCAGGTTTATTACAGCCAGCCATACTACCAACGCCAAAGGAACGAGGAAGCATAAAATAGCTTCTGCCGTAATGATGGTGGCGGCTATGCTGCGTTTCATCTTTCGTTTTTCGGACAGATAAATCATCTGGCGTCTGACCAGTATATAAATAGTCAACGCTCCTAATAAACCTCCCAAGAAAGGCGTGATTTGTCTGAAGAGGATAATCCCCAGTCCGATGATAATGGTAATCAGCGAATATTTCCAGTATTGCTCTTTTGTACTCATAAAGTGTATTGTTTCTTTGGAAAAGAAACATCATAAGAGCCGGAAAAGTTTTGCAAAGTATACGGGAGACTGTATTTTATCCTTCATCCAGCCGGCCTTTTCCCTGGCGTACGATTTCCGCCTCGCCATTAGTGCAGTTTACTATTGTAGAACCCTCTATGCCGCCTATACCGCCGTCGATGACCAAGTCTACGATATTACCGAATTTCTCGTCAATCAGTTCGGGGTCGGTACAATATTCAATGTCTTCATTTTCATCGTAAGGGAGTGTGGTAGTCATGATGGGAGCGTCCAGCAGGCGTGCCAGTTCCTGGATAATCGGGTTGTCGGGCATGCGGATTCCTACTTCCTTGCGGTTACGAAATATCTTCGGCAGGCGGACGGTGCCGTTCAAGATAAAAGTGAAAGCGCCCGGCAGGTTGCGTTTCATTAATTTGAACGTGTTGTTATCGAATTTGGCATATTCGCTGATACTGCTCAAATCGTAGCAGATAATGGACAGATTGTTCTTCTTCGGGTCAATGTTCTTGAGCTGGCAGATACGTTCTATTGCACGTTCTTTTAATCCGTGGCAGCCGATGGCATACATGGTATCGGTAGGATAGATAATGATTCCGCCGTCGTTCAGAATATCGATTACCTGTTGCAAATCCGCCGGATTGTTGTTTCTTTCATAAAGTTTCAGAAGCATAGGGCTATGGGATTATAAGTTGGATGTAAAAGTACTCGTTAATATTCTCAAAAGCAAGAGAATCATCTTTTTAGCATCTCTTTCTCTAATTTTTTAATCTTCTTCCATGCCTCTTTGAACTTGGGGCAGAGAGCAACGGCCTTTTCATAATTCTTCATGGCGGCTTCCTTCATATCCAGTTTAAGGCATTCGTCACCCATGATGATGTATTCACGGGCATACTTCACCAGCGACTTTTCTTTCTCTACGGCAGCCTGTTTCAGCGCGCGGTTCTCTTCACGCAATTGATTGATGATATTCAATTTCTTGCGGATAAGACGCTGCACAACGGGCTTTTCAATGTCGTAGCGGGAATGGATGGCTTTAAAGAACTCGTTGAGGAAAGTCTCAAAATCCCCTTTGTCGAACGCTTTGGCAGCAGCTGCATATTGCACGTCCGCCTGCGCTTGTTTCAGGGCGCGGTCGATGGCCTGACGGTTGTTGAAACGTTCGGCAAATCCTGCAATTTCGGGGCGTACGAATACGTCGGCGCGACTGATAGGCTTCCTCAGTTGTATTCCTTCCAGAGACGTACATCGGCTGAGTGCTACGTACGCTTGTCCTCCGGCAAACACTCCTCCGGTGAAGTCGATAGCTACCCGGCTGAACGTCAGCCCCTGACTTTTATGAACAGTGATGGCCCATGCCAATCGTACGGGATACTGGGTGAAAGTTCCTAATTCCTCTTCCTCAATCTGTTTCTTTTCTTCATTGTATTTATAGCGGATATTCCGCCATGATTCCCGTTTCACGTCACATTCCTTGCCATCGTCCGTAATGACGTAGAGCGTCTCTTCAATGGGGTCAAAACCGCTGACAATCCCGATGGTGCCGTTTACCCACCGGCGGTCGAAATCATTTTTGATGAAAATGATTTGCGCGCCCGGTTTGAGTACCAGTTCCTGTGAAGTGGGAAGACTGCTTTCAGGGAAATCACCCGTGATTTCTCCATGAAATGTTACAGGGTCTCCCGGCAGTTCGGCGAGTTTCTTATCGTTGATATAGTCCACGTTGTCGCGACGGGTGGCGAGGGTGATGTACATATCGGCTTCAGACTGCTCTATCTGTGTGCCGTAACGGGTGTTGAGCAGTTGCAGGTCGGCAGCGCCCACCGTATTGTTTCGTATGTGGTCCAGTACGCTGACAAAAACTTTGTCGGTTTGGCGATAGACGGTCTGCAATTCAATGGAGACGAGGTCTATCTGATTAAAGACCCTTGCGGAGAAAAAATAGGGGGTGGGATAGAAACGGTTCAGTATTTCCCTTTCGTCTCCCTTCACTACCGGTTCCAGCTGAAAGACGTCACCTACCAATAGAAGTTGTTTTCCGCCGAAAGGTTCCCGCAGATTACGTGAATAGACACGTAAAATACGGTCGACGGCATCGATGATGTCCGCCCGCACCATAGAAATCTCGTCAATGATAACCAGATCCAGCTCCTCAAGCAGCTTGCGATGCGGTTTGGTATATTTAAAGAATTCGTGGATGCGTCCCCGCTGCAGGCTGAAATTGGGATCATCGGGCAGCAGAGGATAAAAAGGCAGCTTGAAGAAACTGTGCAATGTACTCCCGCCCGCATTGATGGCGGCAATTCCCGTAGGAGCCAACACTACATGCTTTTTCTTGGTATGCCCGCAGATATACCGGAGAAAGGTGGATTTGCCCGTACCCGCTTTTCCCGTCAGAAAAACGGACTGGCGGGTGTACTGTATGAGGTTCAAAGCATCTTGAAACTCCTTGTTTTGGGTATCGGGTACGAACGGCATGATTCAACTCTCGATTATCCCGTACCGCTTTAGCGCATTGGCTATGCCATTGTCATCAACGCTCGTGGTGACATAATCGGCCACGGCTTTTACGTCGTCTTTGGCATTGCCCATAGCCACTCCGATACCTGCATGGCGCAACATGCTGATGTCGTTTCCACCGTCGCCGAAAGCCATTGTTTCTTCCAGGCGAATGTTGAAATGCCGGATTATCTCATCGATGCCGTGTTGTTTGGTATTTCCTTTGGCGGTAACGTCTACAAATGCCGGATGCCAGCGTCCCATTTCGCAGTTGGGAATGGAGGGTAATACGGTTTGTTCCTCTTCGATGGTGATAAAGGGTGTCAACTGGTAATATTCCTTGTCTGAATGATCGCTTGTATAAGGCTTTGACGCGATAGGATCCGTTTTGAGTTGATGGTTGAATATCTCCGTTACGATCTCGTCGGGCTGGTTTACGCAAATATCGTGTTCGCCTACCAGTATGCAGGGGATATTGCGTTCGTGGCAGAAACTTGCCAGCACATCCACTTCGGCTGCCGGAACGGGGCTTTTGTAGATGACGGTATCGTCCACAAAACAATAGGCGCCGTTCATGGTGATGTAGCCGTCTATCAGTTTCCGTTCCTGCAGGGCGGCGAGGTTGTTGATGATGACACGCGGACGTCCGGTGGAAATGAATATCTGTATGCCTTTGGCTTTAGCGGCTTCCAGCGCTTCAATGGTGGAAACGGGAATTTGGTGAGTCTTGAAGCTCACCAGCGTACCGTCAATGTCAAAAAACAGAGCTTTAATCATATGGGTCTCTTTTAAATTGGTTGGCAAATTTACTCAAAAGCGAAGATATTTCGTACTTTTGCACACAATTTTGTTCAGCGCATTTAAAATCAAAAACTCGAATATATAATGAAGAAACATTCTTTTAAAGACTGGATGATAGCCGTGCGTCCGTGGTCGTTCCCCGCTTCGGCCATGCCGGTGGCGGTGACGCTGGCCTATCTGTTTTGGATGAAGGAAGATATAAATTGGGCGAACGGTATATGGGCTTTGTTGAACATCGTCGTTTTCCATGCGGCCGGAAACACTTGGAGCGATTATTTCGATTATAAGCAAGGGGTTGATATGAAAGATACGTTCGGCGCGAAAACGTTGACGGATAAGATGTTTACTCCTAAGGAAATATATCGTTTGTCGTTAGTCCTGCTTTTGGCGGCTCTTGCCGGAGGTCTCGGATTATTGTGGCGTACAGGTTTCCCTCTGCTGTATATCGGTTTGGGCGGTGCGGCGTGCGCGCTTCTGTATCCGCCGCTGAAGTACAACGCGTTGGGAGACGTCGTTATCTTCATGGCTTACGCTTTCTTGCCCACTTTGGGGACTGCCTATGTCTCTACCGGAGCATTTCTGTGGGACGTTCTGTGGATAGCGATTCCCGTAGGGTTGATTACGGTGGCCATCCTGCACGCCAACAATACCCGTGATATGCAGACCGACGCCCGGGCGAGCATCAAGACTTTGGCAATGGAATTGGGTGGAAGGACATCCGTGATTCTCTATTGCGCGGAGATACTGTTTCCTTTCGGTTGGATTGCCGGTTGCGTAGCAGCCGGAACTTTTCCTTTATGGACGTTGTTAGTCTTGCTTGTGCTGGTTCCTGCCGTCGGCAATGTCCGGGTCATGTCCCGGTTTTCGGGAAAGGGTGTTGCCGCCATCGCCAATCTGGATGAGATGACGGCAAAGCTCCAGTTATTGTTTAGTTTGGTATTCGCTTTATCATTTGTCATAGCCGGTTTATTCGTATGAAAAGATTAGTTTTTACTATTATATTGGCCGCTGTTTTGTGGACCGTCATGTTTTCGCCGTGGACGGCTCCTGCCGTTAATTTCTGGTGGATGATGACCGGTTCCGCACTGACCTTATCCGTATTTGCCACCCTGTTCAGCCCCGGCTGGTGGCGGGAGGTGAAATGGAGTACTTCCAATGTCCTGCTGGGCGTCGGTATAGCCGTTGCTTTATGGATGATTTTCTGGGTGGGAGATAAGGTTTCCACTTGGATGTTCGACTTTGCCCGTCCGCAGGTAGATTCCATTTACGGTATGAAAGAAGGCGAGTCTCCCTGGTTGCTGGCTGCCTTGATGCTGGTCTTGATAGGGCCTGCGGAAGAAATCTTCTGGCGGGGATACGTGCAACGCACGCTTTCCGAACGTTGGAAGAATCCCGATACGGGGTTTGCGGCGGCTACGGCCTTGTACGCGCTGGTACATGCCGGCTCTTGCAATTTCATGCTTATCATGGCGGCATTGGTGGCAGGCGTGGTTTGGGGAGCGCTTTACCGTTTCTTCCCGAATCGGTTTGCCGCCATTATCCTGTCGCATTCTTTGTGGGATGTGGCTGTTTTTATCTTTTTCCCTATTTAAAACAACTTGAACCTTATGAAGTATAATTTTGATGAAGTGATCGAACGCCGCGGTACGGACTCCGTAAAGTGGGACGGCGTGGAGAATGTATGGGGGCGTAGTGATTTGCTTCCCATGTGGGTGGCCGATATGGATTTCCGTACGCCGCCTTTTGTAATGGACGCTTTGCGCAGACGTCTCGACCATGCGGTTTTGGGATATACTTTCGCCTGTGAAGAGTGGTATACCTCTATTTGCCATTGGTTGCGCAGGCGTCACCAATGGGATATCACGCGTGATATGCTGACGTTTGTGCCCGGTATTGTGCGTGGACAAGCCTTTGCCTTACAATGCTTTACCAAGCCGGGCGATAAGGTGATGGTAATGACTCCGGTATACCATCCTTTCTTTTTGGTGACCGAACGTATGGGACGTGAAGTCGTTTACTCTCCGCTTGATTTGCATAACGGGCATTATCACATTAATTTCGAGCGTTTCGCTAAGGACATTCAAGGGTGCAGGGCGCTTATTCTTTGTAATCCTCATAATCCCGGCGGGCGTGTCTGGACAACCGGGGAGTTGCGCCGGATAGCGGATATCTGTCAAGAGAACGGGACTATGGTAATTTCCGACGAGATACATGCCGACCTCACTTTGCCTCCCCATAAGCATCATCCTTTTGCCACTGTATCCGAGGCGGCCGCACAGAATTCCCTTACCTTTATGGCTCCCAGCAAAGCTTTTAATATGCCGGGCTTGGGCAGTTCCTACGCCATAGCGGTAAACGAAGATATTCGCCGCCGTTTCCGGGACTTTATGGAGGCGGGCGAGTTCTGCGAAGGACATTTGCTGGCCTATATCGGCGCTGCGGCAGCCTATACGCATGGAGAAGAATGGCTGGAGCAGATGCTCGGATACGTACAAGGCAATATAGACTTTACGGAGAATTATCTGAAGGAGCATATCCCGGGTATCGGTATGATACGTCCCCAGGCCTCTTACCTGATTTTCTTGGATTGTCGCGCATTAGGCCTGCCGCAAGAGGAACTGGTAAAGTTTTTTGTGGAAAAAGCCCGTTTGGCATTGAATGACGGCACAATGTTCGGTAAGCCGGGAGAAGGGTTTATGCGATTGAATATCGGTTGCCCCCGTTCTGTTCTGGAAAGAGCCTTGCAGCAGTTGGCCGTGGCGGTTAAGGAAGTAAGAAGCGCGGCAAAAAAAACAGTCCCCTAAACTTTCCGAAGAAGTTATTGTTAATTTATACGGAAGAGAAGAGACAGCGTTCGGTAATCTACCGGGAGTACTTTGTACCGATAAAGCTGTAAATCCTGTGAACATACGCAGGATATGAATCATTAATAAAGTATATAAGTGACTAAAAAAGAGACTTTAACGAAAAGCTTTGTCTTACGTGTGGATGCTGTGACAATGGATGCTATCGAGAAATGGGCAGCCGATGAGTTCCGTAGTACCAATGGACAGCTTCAGTGGATTATAGCCGAGGCTCTTCGTAAAAACGGACGGGTCAAAAAGAGTAAGTCCGCTCCTCATCTCGATTTGGAAACACAAGAATGTGAAGATTAAACGGTTATCTTGATAGTTAATCCCTATTGCGGAATGCGATAGGGATTTTTTTTGTTTGGATAAGACCTACCTAATTGTTGTTATCCCGTCTTTTAGTAATACTCTGTTTTAGGTATTGTTACCATTTTTAACTACCCCTACCTTTGTCCCAACAAAAATTAAGATAAAAGATGAGAAAATTAACGAGCTTATTAGCATTGTGTTTTTTAGTATCGGCCAATGCTTTATGGGCAGGGGAGCCCGATGAAGCGAGCGCGAAAAGCGAGACTGCCGAGAGTATGCTGAAGAAAGAAAAGACAAGCACTTCGGATGATGACAGCTACAAGAAATTCCGTTTCGGCGGATATGGAGAAATGGTAGCCAGTTTTAAGGATTACGGCATCAACCGTTTCTTTGGCGGCAATAGAGGAAATTCGGACGACCACCGTAATACGATCGCCATCCCGCGTTTCGTATTGGCATTCGATTATAAGTTCAATTCCAAGTGGATACTGGGGGCTGAAATAGAATTTGAATCCGGCGGTACAGGTACGGCCGTAGAGCTGGAGAACTCCGAGAATGGAGAATACGAAACGGAAATAGAGAAAGGCGGCGAGGTCGCTTTGGAGCAATTCCATATTACACGTCTGATACATCCTGCTTTTAATGTCCGTGCCGGACATATGATTGTACCCGTCGGACTTACCAATGCGCATCACGAGCCCATTAACTTTTTCGGAACCTACCGTCCGGAAGGCGAAACCACCATTCTTCCTTCCACCTGGCACGAAACGGGTATCGAGTTTTTCGGTACTTTCGGTAAGGGATATGCCACATTCGATTATCAGGCGTTGATTGTAACGGGTCTGAATGCGAACGGTTTCGACCGTAATAACTGGGTTGCAGGTGGAAAGCAGGGTTTCTTCGAGGTCGACAACTTTACCTCTCCCGCTTATGTCGCCCGTCTGGATTATAGGGGAGTACCGGGTTTGCGTATAGGCGGCTCTTTCTATTATTGCGTCAATACGGCGTCCAATTCCGATAAAGTAGCCACGTATGCGGGGGTAAAAGCGCCGTTGCGCATTTATACCGTCGACGGTCAGTATAAGAACAAGTATGTGACGGCCCGTACGAACTTTGTGTTTGGCAACCTGACGGGGGCTACCGCTATCAGCAATAAGAATAAAGGTTTGTCCAATTCCTCTCCTTATACCCGTGTGGTACAAGTGGCCAAGAAAGCCGTGAGCTATGCCGGTGAGGTCGGTGTCAATCTCCGTTCTATTTGCAACGGCAATAAGAAAGTGCCTGTCATCTATCCGTTTGCCCGTTATGAATACTACAATCCTCAGGAAGCGGGAGAAAAAGGCCAGCTTCCCATGGACAAGAGAAATCAGGTGAGCATGTGGACTGCCGGCCTGAACTGGTACGCATTGCCCAATCTGGTGGTAAAGGCCGATTACATGACCCGCCAGATAGGTACAGGCAAGGTATTCGGCAAAGGCAAATACAATAGCGAAAACGAATTTTCCATCGGTATCGCCTATGTCGGTTGGTTTATAAAGAAATAATATATTAATCTCAAATAATAACGATGAAAATGAAAAAGTATTTTTTGTATGTTGCAGCTTGCATGCTGTCTTTGGGCGGAATGATGTCCGCATGTAGTGATGACGATGATCCTTCTAATGGAAATGGTAATGGCGCTGTGGAAGAAATCGACATTACCAAAGATAACGCTTCCAACTGGTACAGCTACATGATTAACGTGGCTAATCTGTTGAAAGAAGACGCCACAACGCTTTACAATGACTGGAAAACCAGCTATAACGGAGGAGAATCCTATGCTTCGATTTTTATCAATCATAATAATTCGGCTTACTTTGGTACTGCCAATAACTGTGTCCAGCAGATTATCGAAGGTTGCTGGGATATTGCCAATGAGGTAGGCGATGCGAAAATCGGCGACCCTTACGATTTGTATGTGGACGGAAAGACACAAGACGCTTTGTATGCGGTGGAATCTTGGTTCAGCTGGCATTCCCGTGAGGACTATTCCAACAATATCATTTCCATTTACAGCGCGATTTGCGGTACGCGAGATGTAAGGGTGAATAACGATGTGATGGATTTGGCGAACTCTGCAATCGCCGCGAATTCCCTTTATAATGTAATTAAAGCCAACGATGAAAAGCTGGCGAACGATACCCGTGAGGCCATCAAGAAAGCCCATGATGCCATTCTGGCTATTCCCGCTCCTTTCCGTAGCCATATCAACAGTGCGGAAGCATTGGCAGCCCAACAAGCTTGCGCGGATTTGGCAGACCTTTTGGATAAGAGGTTACACCCTGAAATCGCGCAAAAGGAAGACGTATATAATGATGCCGTTCTGAATGAAGTCGTAAAAACCTATGTAAATGACGTGGTACTTCCTACTTACCTGGATTTGAAAGACGAAGTGGCCGTATTGTTGGAGAAAGTAAGCGCGTTGCAGAAGAACCCGACCGATGCGAACTTTAAGGCTGCCGCAGCCCAATGGATTGTAGCCCGCAAGCCGTGGGAAACAAGTGAGGCGTTCCTGTTCGGCCCCGTAGCCGATAAAGGTTTGGACCCCAATATGGATAGCTGGCCGTTGGATGCGGATGCGATTGTCAACATCCTGAATTCGGGAGACTTCACCAAATTGCAATGGAACGGCGAGTTCATTACCGATGAGAACGGTGACCCGGTAGAGAGCATTGCGTCCGCTCAGAATGTCCGTGGTTTCCATACATTGGAATTCCTTCTTTTCAAGGATGGCGATCCTCGTACGGCACCGGCTGAATAAGTCCCGGATATGACCGTGTGGGCAAATAAGTAAAGGAGTGCCTTGCCGTCTCCTTTACTTATTTGTTGTGTTCTGATATTTTGTGTAAAATAAACTCTGTTGCTTATGAGATATTTAGAAAAGCGTTTGTTTCCGTTGTTGCTTGGTTCGTTGCTTTGCTGTGCTTGTGAGGGCGATACTTATGATATATTGGATATAGAAGTGCCGGGCGGTTATGAATTGTCCGCCGGTACCGCCACTGTATTTATGCGTTCTTCCAAGGCTTATGACACTCCGGCCAACTGGGTGACGGGAGCCTATAACTCACGTTTCAATAACGGAGACGGACTTTACGACGATGTCCGTACCAGCACTAACGGAACGGGCGGCGGTTTGGGCCCTGTCTATGCCGGATATTCCTGCGGCAGTTGCCATCATAACGCAGGCCGTACACGTCCTACGTTGTGGAGCGAGGGAGGATCGGGCAGTAGCGGTTTCTCTTCCATGCTGATATACATCACCCGCAAGAACGGCGCTTTCTTTCCCAATTACGGGCGTGTGCTTCACGACCAGTCCATTTATGGCGTAAAGGCGGAAGGAAAGCTGAAAGTGGAATATACTTATGAGGATTTTAAGTTTCCCGACGGTACTCCTTATCAGCTTGCCAAGCCCACTTATACGATAACGGACTGGTATGCGGAAGAAATAAAACCGGAAGATTTGTTCTGTACGGTTCGTATCCCCCTGCGGCATGTGGGAATGGGACAGATGATGGCGCTCGACCCGAAAGAGATTGAGGCGCTTGCCGCCAAAAGCAATTACCCCGAATACGGCATTAGCGGACGCTGTAATTACATTACGGAGAAAGGCGTGAAAAGTTTGGGACTGTCGGGCAACAAGGCCCAGCATGCAGACCTGACCGTGGAACTGGGCTTCTCCAGCGATTTGGGAGTGACCAACAGCCGTTATCCGGAGGAAATCTGTGAAGGGCAATTGCAAATGGAGCAGGGCAGCATGATGGGGCTGTCCTACGACCAATTGGATGTATCGGCGGAGGATATGGAGGACGTAGACCTCTATATGCAATGTCTGGGTGTGCCGGCCCGCCGCAATGTGGATGACGAACAGGTTATCAAAGGAGAGCAGAAGTTCTATGAAGCCAAATGCCACCTTTGCCATGTCACCACCTTGCATACCAAGCCGCGCGGCAGTTCTTTGTTGATAGGGACGCAGCTCCCGTGGCTGGGCGGCCAGACCATTCATCCGTATTCGGATTTCCTGCTCCACGATATGGGTTCGGAAATTATGGGTGTGGGATTGAACGACAACTATGTCAGCGGTCTGGCGCGCGGCAACGAATGGCGTACCACCCCGTTGTGGGGTATCGGCTTGCAGGAGATTGTCAACGGACATACCTATTTCCTGCACGACGGCCGCGCCCGCAATCTGGTTGAGGCCATTATGTGGCACGGCGGCGAGGCGGAGGCTTCCAAGAATCTGTTTAAGAATATGAATAAGGAAGACCGTGACGCGCTGATTGCATTTATCAATTCACTATAATAACAAGTTACACAGTATTTAAATAAGAAACGATATAATCGTATGAAGAAATTAATATTATTGGCTTCGCTTGCCGCTATGCCGTTGATGGCAATGGCACAGCACGAAGAAGATACGGAGAATGGCGTGGTGTCGTTGGCCGGAAGGGAAGGCTTTACTATTTCCAGCAAGAAAGGCGACTTTGTTTTCAAACCCTATTTGCTGGTACAGACGAGCGCCAATCTGAACTGGTATGATGATGAAGGCTTGGACAAGGCCTACAATCAGGATAACTTCGCCAATTCCGGTTTCTCAGTGCCTTATGCGGTGTTGGGTTTTACGGGTAAGGCTTTCGGGAAGGTATCTTTCAACCTTTCCATCAATGCGGCGGCCAGCGGCGGCGCTTTGTTGCAGCAGGCTTGGTTCGACGTGCAGTTCAAGAAGCAGCTGGCATTGCGTGTAGGTAAGTTCAAGACGCCTTTCTCGCATGCCTACCTGACTACGTTGGGCGAGACATTGCTGCCGCAGTTGCCTGTCTCGCTGACCTCTTCCGTCATCATGCCTTATTCGCTGAACGCCGTTACTCCGAACATGGCTACCGGCTTTGACCTGGGCGTGGAGCTGCACGGATTGGTAGGCGAGAAGTTCGGCTATGAGGTCGGCTTGTTCAACGGTACGGGAATCTCCGTGAATACGGCTTCAAAAACTATCAGTGACGACTGGCACATACCTTCTTTGCTTTATGCGGGCCGTCTGACTTATATGCCTAAGGGAGTGATGCCTTCCACGCAAGGCAACCCGAACCGCCTGAATGAAGACAAGATGCTTTTCGGCCTGTCCGGTTCTATCAATGTGGAGAGCGAGAATGAGAGTACGAACGATACGCGCGTCGGTTTGGAGTTTGCCATGTTGAAGAACAAGCTCTATCTGGCTGCCGAGGCGTACTATATGAATGTGGGATTCACCAAGCGGCAGAAGATTGACGAGACGTATCATTATTTGGGCGGTTATGTGCAGGGCGGTTATTTTGTGGCTCCCCGTGTTCAGGTGGCCGCGCGCTACGACTTCTTCAACCGTAACGGTACCGGTGACGACGGCTTCCTGAATATGCCGGCCGTGGGCATGAATTACTTCTTCAAGGGTTGCAACCTGAAGCTACAGGCTATGTATCAGTATATAGCCCGTTGGGGACATGACACGCAGCTCGACCGCGATAATGATAACCTGGGTCTGGCTACGCATTCCGCTACCGTTTTGCTGCAATACACATTCTAACAGATTGAAGAAAGGATTTATCTATGAAGAACTATATTCTTTTCTTATCGCTGTTCATGTTCGTTTTCGCCTCTTGCGACGATGGCAGGCTCTATCAGGACAGGCTCATCGTGCCGGAAGAAGGGCGTGTGGTGAAGCTGCACGTGAATATGAGCGGAGTGGATACATGGCCGGACGGCTATACGGTGGTTCTTGCGGGTTTCAATGACGACAAGGAGTATTCGCTGATAGCAAAGTCCATCCCGAACAACGGGGATGTGGACATGGTAATGGCGGGTATAGGCGAAGACGTCACTTCCATCGAGCTTTGCGTGACGAACCGTATCCGTGAACGTGTCTATTCCTTTTACACACAGGACTTCTCGACAGTAGATGCCGATACCACCCGGGTGGATGCCGGAACAATCGATGCCGGCATGTTCAATGCCATTCAGCAGGGTATTTTTATTGGTAAGTCGTGTGTGGGTTGTCATGGAACCAGTACGACCGCGGCCGCCGATTTGGATTTGAAAGAGGGTGTCAGTTATAACGACCTGGTGAACCGTCCGTCCGTCATAATGCCCGAATGGATGCGTGTCAATCCGGGCAATTCCGGTGAAAGCATGTTGTATCAGATACTTTCTTCCCCTGTCAGCAAGGAGTGGGGGCACGATCATTCGCAGGAAATAGAATCGTCTATAACGCTGGATATGCTTAAAGATTGGATAGACTCCGGCGCCAAAGAATAACTTCTATCAACAACAACGAAAAAAGATATTGTCATGAACAATAAACAACAAAA
>OGUF01000196.1_pt1 | contig 46285 bp, 27 predicted proteins | sample 1573681 | NCBI WGS metagenome assembly OGUF01 (sample SAMEA2582049, study PRJEB24529) | metagenome | biome: Human gut stool | place: China | collected 2011
CTATCCGAATTTTAACTCCACTGGGACAAGTCTCAACATTTGCAGGTCGAGGAAGCGCTAGTTTAAATTCTAATCCTTGGGGGTATGTTAATGGGGATTTGAGAAAAGAAGCTCGTTTCGAACGTCCTAAAGCTATTGCATATGATGAAAAGACAGGAATAGTTTATGTAGGTGATGCTTATAATCACCGTATCCGTAAAATAGCTTTAGAAGAATTTAATGATTAACACACTAAAATATGAAAAAATTATTTGTCTTATGTACTATGTTGCTATGGGTGGCTATAAACGCCTTGGCACAGCAAAAGATTAGTGTCTCTGGTATTGTCACAGATGAGAATAAAGAACCGGTCATTGGTGCTAATGTTAGTGTAAAAGATGTCCCAGGGCTAGGAACAATCACAGATCTCAACGGACGATATGTAATTAAAGTGGAACCTTACAATCGCTTGGTATTTTCTTATATTGGTTATTAGTCACAAGAAGTTCTAATAAAAAATCAGTCAAAAGTAAATATAGTACTAAAAGAAGATGTTACCAATGCTATTGACGAAGTGGTTATTACTGGTACTGGAGCTCAGACAAAATTGACTCAGACAGGGGCTATTACAACAGTAAATGTAGATCATCTGAAAGCTAATCCGTTGGAATAAATTAGCTGATACTCTTGATGATTTTGCGGTGAAATTTAATGCGGCTGTTGCTGATGGGACATTGAAATCTTATGTTTGGGCAGCAGGTAAATATTTTGAAGCGGGTAAACATGAGTTATATCCTATTCCTGCTTATGAGATTCGGGAGACCAAAGGAAGTTTGGTACAAAATCCTAAATATTGATTAAGTCTATATTAGCAATATAAACTCTGTTTTAAATAGTATAGGGTGGCGAAAACAAAATGTACTATCATAAGGCTGTTTTTTGTCACCCTATAATTATTTATATACATTATTATTAACTAATCTTATGGGAAAACTTTTCTTTATACTATTGTGTATAGTTATCAATATTTGTACTGTTAAGGCACAAAATATAAATGATTCGATCCGGGTCTTGTTTATAGGTAATAGTTATACTCATTTTAATAAGTTACCGGATGATATACAGAAAATTGCTGCTACCCAGAAGATAAAACTATCATATCAGGCTTGTATTAGAGGAGGATATTCTTTTAAAAAGCATTTACAGAAACAGGAAGAAATAGAAATAATAAAAAAGGGTAGATGGGATTTTGTAATACTTCAAGAACATAGCGAAGCGCCGGCTAAGCCAACTAAAGTTGTTGCACAGGAAACGTATCCCTATGCGCGAATTTTGGATAGCTTGGTACATATTAATAGTCCTGAAGTCCATGTCATTTTTTATATGACATGGGGACATAAAGATGGATGTCTGTCACCAATTGCTGATTATCCCATTATAGATACATACATAGGGATGCAAGAACGTTTAAAAACGAGCTATCTAGAAATGACTTACCAAAATAATGCATGGTGTGCTCCTGTAGGAATGGTGTGGCAACAAGTGCGTAGAGAACGTCCGGATTATGTTTTATATTGGCAAGACAGAACACATCCTTCGCCTCTTGGTACTTATTTGGCTGCTAATGTAATTTTCTCTACAATGTTTCAGAAACCTTACCAAACTTCCTATATAAAAGGCTTGCAAGTAGAACAAGCTGAGTATATACAACAAACGGCACAGAAGATGGTATTAAGTAATTTGAGACTGTTGAATATCAATAGGTGAAATGCGTATATAGTGTGTGAGAACCCTTGTAGATTATCAGATTGAGTACTTAGAATAGAACTACCTAAATTTAGATTGTTATGATGGCTACTACATTAAATATTGCTTTATTGTTGTCTGCATTCTCATCTTCAGACTATAGTGTACAACGTGAAGAACAGCAGGAGAAACCTAATATATTATTTATTGCTGTTGATGATTTGAAACCTATTTTGGGATGCTACGGTGCTCCTCTGATAAAAACTCCCAATATAGATCGTTTAGCTACTTTGGGTACTGTTTTCCAAAATACTTATTGTCAACAAGCTATTTCCGGTGCTACTCGAGCTAGTGTGTTAACTGGTTTACGTCCGGATAAAACACAGGTTTATGATTTGATAACAAAAATTCGTGATATCAATCCTAATGTAGTTACTTTACCAGGATATTTTAAGGATAAAGGATATGTGACAACTGCCATAGGTAAGATTTTTCATCCGACGAATGTTATTAAAGAAGATGGTGAGTATTCATGGAGCATTCCTCATACAGAAGCGGAGGAATGTTTAGCAGAGGCATATGGTTATCCTGCTTTAGGATATTATCAACATCCTGATACAAAATTGTTGGTTGAGAAGTATGGGATGGAAGCTAAAAAGAAAGGTCTGAAAGATGCGGAAGCAGCAAGATATATATTATCTCATATAAAACCTTCGGTAGAGTGTCTTGATGTACCGGATAATGCTTATGTAGATGGAGCTGTAACTTTAAAAGCAAAGCAGCAATTGCAAACATTGACAAAGAAAGGAAAACCATTTTTTTTGGCTGTTGGCTATCATAAACCTCATTTACCTTTTGTTGCACCTAAAAAATATTGGGATTTATATGATAGGAAATCTATGCCTATTGCTGAATTTCAAGCACATGCAAAAGGCAGCCCTGAACTTGCATATCATCGTTGTGGTGAATTGAAAAAATATACTGATATTCCTGAATTCTGTACATTTACAGATCAATCTTTGCATACAGGTTTGGCTTTAGAAAAGCAGAAAGAATTGATACATGGATATTATGCATGTATTTCTTATTTGGATACACAAGTGGGGGAATTACTTGATACATTAGATTCTCTTGGTACACTTCACAATACAATTATTGTTTTATGGGGGGACCATGGTTGGCATTTGGGCGATCATGATTTGTGGAATAAGCATACGAACTTTGAGAATGCGACAAAAGTGCCATTAATAATAGCTGCACCGGGAATGTCATCAGGTAATGCGGATACTTTTGCGGAATTTGTTGATATATATCCCACATTGTGTGACTTAGCGGGTATTGGTATACCTTCAGATATTGATGGGAAGAGTTTGGTTCCGGCAATGGAAAACAAAAAGAGTAGGATTCGTAATTATGCTGTTAGTCAGTATCCGCGTAAATTTACAAAAGAAGAGGCTGATAGGCGAGGATATACCAGCACAACAATAATGGGGTATTCTTTGCGTACAGAAGGATATCGTTATACTGTGTGGACTCATGATTTTACTACTAGACAATCTTTTAATGACGGAAAAATATATGCGGAAGAACTTTATGATTATCAAAAGGATCCATTGGAGACGATCAATGTAGTCACAGATAAAGAATACCTTAAAATTAAAGAAAAATTGAAAGATATGATGATGGATTTTTTCTCAAAGCAAATGGATAAATAGAGGAAAATAAATAGTTAATTGTTTTACAATGTTGTTGTTATGAATCGACTATCATATACACTATTGCCCCTTACCGCCCTCGGGTTCTCGGCTTGTACTTCCCCAAAGACGGAGGTAAGTCGTCCTAACATTATCTTTATGATGACGGACGACCATACTACACAGGCGATGTCATGTTATGGCGGTCGTCTTATCCAAACTCCAAATATGGATAGGATAGCCAATGAGGGTATCCGTATGGATAACTGCTATGCAGTCAATGCACTGTCAGGTCCCTCGCGCGCTTGTATTCTCACGGGTAAGTTCAGCCACATGAATGGCTTTACTGATAATGCGAGTACTTTCGATGGAAGTCAGCAAACCTTCCCGAAACTATTGCAGGCAGCAGGTTATCAGACATCAGTGATTGGTAAGTGGCATCTGATAACCGAACCGCAAGGGTTCGATTACTGGTGTATTTTGAGCGGACAGCATGAGCAGGGTGATTACTATAATCCCGACTTTATTGAAAACGGTAAGCATGTGGTGGAGCAAGGTTACGTGACCGACATAGTTACCGATAAAGCGATCGAGTATTTGGAACATCGGGACAAGAGTAAGCCTTTCTGCATGATGTATCATCAAAAAGCTCCCCATCGCAATTGGATGCCGGCGCCCCGTCATTTGGGGATGTTCAACACCACCACATTCCCGGAACCCGGCACGCTTTTCGATACATATGAAGGCAGAGGACGTGCCGCCAAAGAACAAGATATGTCGATTGAGCATACGTTGACTGATGACTGGGATTTGAAGTTGCTGACCCGTGAGGAAATGCTGAAAGACACTACCAACCGTCTTTATCAGGTATATAAGCGTATGCCGGCTGCCGTACAGGACAAATGGGATTCTGTCTATGCGCAACGCATTTCGGAGTATCGTAACGGAAACCTAAAAGGCAACGCGTTAATCAGCTGGAAATATCAGCAATACATGCGCGATTATTTGGCTACCGTAGTTGCTGTGGACGAGAATATCGGACGGTTACTCAATTATTTGGAAAGGACTGGCGAATTGGATAACACAATCATTGTCTATACCTCCGACCAGGGTTTCTTTTTAGGAGAGCATGGCTGGTTTGACAAGCGTTTCATGTATGAAGAGTGTCAGCGTATGCCGATGATTGTCCGATATCCCAAAGCAATCAAAGCGGGAAGCACATCGAATGCGATAGCTATGAACATAGACTTTGCTCCTACATTCCTGGATTTTGCAGGAGTAGAAATTCCGGATGATATTCAGGGAGAATCTTTGAAACCGGTTCTTACCAATGAGGGGAATGCGCCAGCTGATTGGCGGAAGGCAGCTTATTACCATTATTATGAATACCCTGCCGAACATTCGGTGAAACGCCATTATGGTATTCGTACGACTGATTTTAAATTGATTCATTTCTATAATGATGTGGATGAATGGGAAATGTATGATATGCAGAATGATCCGCACGAGTTGAATAATCTATACGGTAATCCTGAATATACTGCTAAACAAGCCGAACTTATGCTGTTACTGAAAGAAGTGCAGGAACAATATAAGGACAATGACCCTGATGAGAGGATAACGGAATTGTTTAAAGGTGACAGGCGTTTTATGGAGAATCGGTGAAAAATAGAGGATTCTTTGCCCGAACTTGATATTTAACAGGAGAATACTTATATTTGCTACCAATCATTCATAAAATATATCTATGGACAATAAATTTGTAGTAAATATAGGTCGCCAGTTGGGTAGTGGCGGACGAGAAATCGGAGAGAAGCTGGCTGTTCGCTTGGGCATTGATTTTTATGATAAGGAACTGATTAACCTTGCTTCCGAAGAAAGCGGATTGTGCAGGGAATTCTTTGAGAAAGCGGATGAAAAGGCTTCACAGGGAATTATAGGTGGTTTGTTTGGTATGCGTTTTCCGTTCATAAGTGACGGAGCCATGCCTGCAACCAATTGCTTGAGCAACGATGCATTGTTTAAGGTGCAAAGTGATGTGATACGGAAGCTTGCTTCCGAGAAGTCCTGTTTGTTCGTAGGGCGTTGCGCCGATTACATTTTGCGGGATAATCCGCGTTGTGTCAATATCTTTATTTCTGCATCGCGCGAAGATCGGATAGTCCGTTTATGCCGTCTGCATTCTATTTCGGAGAACGCGGCAGAGGAGAAAATGAATAAAGCGGATAAGCGGCGTGCGGAATATTATAACTATTATAGTTATAAGACTTGGGGAGCGGCTGCTACCTATCATCTTTGTATTGATTCATCCGTATTGGGTATTGACGAAACGGTCAGCTATATAGAAGAGTTCATAAGGAAGAAACTGAAACTGTAGTTTGCGAGTTCGTTGGAGTGGGAATATATCATCACATAAAAAAGCCCTCTGAATAAGCTCAATAATCATTATAAATAAAATCGGGGAGAAATTTACTATAATTATAGTAAATTTCTCCCCGATTTTATTTATAGCTTGAAAGCACTCCTTGAACTAATCTTTACATCATTGCCAGCAATATCATTTGTCCCGCCAGAATACGCAGGAACATCGTTAACGGATAAACCGTAGAGTAACCTACTGACGGCGCATCGTTACCCGATGCCTGATTGGAATATGCCAGTGCGGGCGGATCGGTATTACTGCCGGCAATCAGACCCATTAACGTGAAGTAATTGACCTTGCAATAAAGTCGGGCAATAATGCCGATTATCAGTAACGGAATGGTGGTAATCAGGAAACCATAACCCACATAAGATAAACCGCTTCCTTCCACTACTGTTTGTACAAAATGCTCTCCCGCCTCTATTCCCACGCTGGCAAGGAACAGTACGATACCTATCTCACGCAGCATTAAGTTGGCGCTCATGGTGGTATATGTTACAAGATGAAGTTTGTGTCCGAAGCGTCCGATAAGGATGGCCACTACCAGCGGACCGCCTGCCAGACCTAATTTCACCGGAGTTGGCATGCCGGGGAATGCAATAGGCAGGCTGCCCAATAAGATACCCAGGAATATACCTACGAAAATTGTAACGATATTCGGCGTATCCAGACGTTTCAGCTGATTACCCAATACGCCGGCTACACGCTCTACGGCATCTTGTTGCCCTACAACCATTACGCGGTCACCCACTTGGAGCACCAGATTAGGATCGGCAAATAAGTCCATACCCGAACGGTTGATACGTGTTACGTTTACACCGTACATACTGCGGAAGTGCATGCTTCCCAGTTTCTTTCCGTTGATTTCCGACTTGGTAACCAAGATACGGCGTGAAACCATGGGAGTATCCTGCTTCTCCCAGTCTACTTGGATTTCCTTACCGATAAAGGCTGTTACGGCTTCAGCATCCTCCTCGGAACATACGATGAACAACTGGTCACCGATGTGGAATTCCGTGTCTTGGTTCGGGATGCTGACATGCCCTTCGTGACGAATGCGGGAGCATACGAAAGAACGTCCCAGGAAGTCTTTCACCTGAATCAGCTTTTTACCGTCGATAGCTTCATTACGCACTTCCAGATGCAGCATATGCGGCATGTGTTTCATATCGGTTTCTTGCGTATTGAGTTGCTCTTCTTCCTTTTTCAGATTGATGCGGCAGATATAACGCACGGCGATAATAGCACCGATGATACCCACTACGCCGAGCGGATAGGCGCAAGCATATCCCAATGCAATAGGATCACCTGTATAGTTCAGCTGGTTCAGCGCTTCTTGGGCGGCACCCAAACCGGGAGTATTGGTCACGGCACCGTACAGAATACCTACTATCATCGGAAGGTCTATATTACCGTCAATGAAGTAAATACTCAATGCGACAACGATATTCAGTGCCACAATGCCTACGGCAAGCATGTTTAGCGTCATACCCCCTTTCTTGAAAGAGGAGAAGAACGACGGCCCCACTTGCAGACCGATACAGAATACAAATAAAATCAAACCGAATTCTCGGATGAAATGCAAAATGTGTGTTTCACCTGTAAATCCGAAATGCCCCATCAGAATACCGGTAAAGAGTACAAACGTCACTCCCAGCGATACTCCGAAAACTTTAATCTTGCCCAACAGTACCCCTACGGATATAACGAATGCGTATAAGCAGACGATATGCGCAACGGATGTCGGGTCCCAAAGAAGACTTTCTAACCAGTTCATAGTACCTTATTATATATTGCTTTAAAAATTTTGCGCAAAATTACTTAATAAAGGGGAGGTAACAAAAGGTTTGCCTTTCTTTTTGTAATACCAACTTTGCAAAAGCATGGGGTATGCGGGGAATATGTCTTGAATAAGGATGAACATAGTGCTATCAGTAAGTGCAATTTTCTCTAAAAAGCCTTTTTGTTTTAAGTATTTCCTTATATTTGCAAGTCTCTTGATGACAAAATGAATACTATTCATCTATTTTAATTTTAAATAAACTATGGCAGACAGTAAAGAAAAACTCTTCTCGGACTTTTCTCCGGTTTCTACGGAACAGTGGATGGAGAAAGTAACCGCAGACTTAAAAGGTGCGGACTTTGAGAAAAAGCTCGTTTGGAGGACGAATGAAGGATTCAAAGTGAAACCTTTCTATCGCATGGAAGACCTCGAAGGTTTGAAGACCACAAATGCTCTTCCCGGTGAGTTCCCGTACCTTAGAGGTACAAAGAAAAACAACAATGAGTGGTTCGTTCGCCAGGAAATAAAGGTGGAATGTCCTAAAGAAGCCAATGCCAAGGCATTGGATATCCTGAATAAGGGCATCGATTCACTCTCTTTCCACGTGAAAGCCAAAGAACTGAGTGCGGAGTATATCGAGACTTTGCTGAAAGACATCTGCGCGGAATGTGTGGAATTGAACTTCTCTACCTGCCAGGGACATGTGGTGGAGTTGGCGGAACTTTTGGTCGCTTATTTCCAAAAGAAAGACTATGACCTTACGAAGTTGCAGGGTTCTATCAACTATGATTATTTCAACAAGATGCTGGCTAAGGGTAAAGAGAAAGGTGATATGGTAGCTACTGCCAAAGCCTTGATTGAAGCTACTTCCGTTCTTCCGAAATATCGCGTGCTGAATGTAAATGCGCTGACACTCAACAATGCGGGTGCATATATCTATCAGGAATTGGGCTATGCGTTGGCTTGGGGTAATGAATACATGAACCAACTGACCGATGCCGGACTGCCGGCAGCTCTGGTAGCCAAGAAGATTAAGTTTAATTTCGGTATCAGTTCCAATTATTTCCTTGAAATCGCAAAATTCCGTGCAGCCCGTATGTTGTGGGCCAATATCGTAGCTTCTTATAATCCGGAATGTCTGCGCGATTGCGAAAACAAAGGCGAACACAATGAATGCCGCTGTGCTGCCAAAATGAGAATACATGCGGAAACCTCGACTTTCAACCTCACTTTGTTCGATGCACATGTAAATTTGTTGCGTACGCAGACTGAGGCTATGAGCGCTGCTCTTGCGGGCGTTGACTCTATGACAGTGGTTCCGTTCGATAAGACGTATGCCGCTCCCGATGAATTCTCGGAACGTCTGGCGCGTAACCAACAGTTGCTGTTGAAAGAGGAATCTCACTTTGACAAGGTGATTGACCCTGCTGCCGGTTCTTATTACATCGAGAACTTGACCGTGGCTATTGCCAAGCAAGCTTGGGAACTGTTCCTTGCAGTGGAAGAAGAGAGCGGTTTCTATGCCTCTGTAAAATCCGGTAAGGTACAGGCAGCCGTGAACGAAAGCAATACGGTTCGTCATGCGGCTGTTGCCAAGCGTAAGGAAGCGTTGTTGGGTACTAACCAGTTCCCGAACTTCAACGAAAAGGCGGGCGACAAGAAACCTTTGGAAGCCTCTTGTTGCTGTGGCGGACACAGCACTTGCGAAAAGGATGTTCCTTCACTGAACTTCGACCGTGCCGCCAGCGAATTTGAAGCATTGCGTCTGGAAACGGAAGCTTCGGGCAAGCGTCCTAAGGCGTTTATGCTGACTATCGGTAACTTGGCAATGCGCCAGGCACGTGCTCAATATTCTTGTAACTTCCTGGCTTGCGCCGGATATGAAGTTGTTGACAACCTCGGTTTCCCGACCGTAGAGGAGGGTGTGGAAGCAGCGATGGAAGCTAAAGCCGATATTGTGGTTCTCTGTTCGAGCGATGATGAATATGCGGAATATGCCGTTCCTGCTTTCAAAGCTTTGAATGGTCGCGCTATGTTCATTGTTGCCGGTGCTCCTGCCTGCATGGACGAGCTGAAAGCGGCAGGCATCGAGAACTTTATCCATGTTCGTGTCAACGTTCTGGAAACATTAAAGGAATTCAACAAGATATTAATCAAGAATTAAGAATGAAAAATGAAGAATAGGCTGAGCATTTATTCCGCATGGTAATTCTTCATTCGTCATTCTTTGTTCATCATTTTTAAGAAGATGAGAAAAGATTTTAAAAACTTAGATATATATGCCGCTTTTCAGCCTGCCAATGGTGCTGAGTGGCAAAAAGCTAACGGCATCAAAGCTGACTGGAAAACTCCGGAACACATTGAAGTGAAGCCTGTTTACACCAAAGAAGACCTCGAAGGTATGGAACACCTCAACTATGCGGCAGGTATTCCGCCTTATCTGCGCGGTCCGTATTCTGTAATGTATACCTTGCGTCCATGGACTATCCGTCAGTATGCCGGGTTTTCTACTGCCGAGGAGTCCAATGCGTTTTATCGCCGTAATCTGGCTTCCGGACAGAAAGGTCTGTCCGTTGCATTCGACTTGGCTACCCACCGTGGCTACGATCCCGACCACGAGCGTGTAGTTGGTGATGTTGGTAAGGCAGGTGTATCTATCTGTTCACTGGAAAACATGAAGGTGCTTTTCGACGGTATTCCTTTGAACAAGATGTCAGTGTCTATGACTATGAATGGCGCGGTACTTCCGATTATGGCATTCTACATCAATGCCGGTCTGGAACAGGGCGCTAAGCTGGAAGAAATGGCAGGTACTATCCAAAATGATATCCTGAAAGAATTCATGGTGCGTAACACTTATATCTATCCGCCTGCATTCTCTATGAAGATTATCTCCGATATCTTTGAATATACATCTCAGAAGATGCCTAAGTTCAACTCTATCTCTATCTCCGGTTATCATATGCAGGAAGCCGGTGCTACGGCGGATATCGAGTTGGCCTATACACTGGCCGACGGTCTGGAATATCTTCGTGCGGGTGTTGCCGCCGGTATTGATATTGATGCGTTCGCGCCTCGTCTGTCATTCTTCTGGGCTATCGGTACCAACCACTTTATGGAAATCGCCAAGATGCGTGCCGCGCGTATGTTGTGGGCTAAGATTGTGAAGCAATTCAATCCGAAGAACCCGAAATCACTTGCCTTGCGTACACACTCCCAGACTTCCGGTTGGTCACTGACCGAGCAAGACCCGTTCAACAACGTAGGCCGTACCTGTATTGAGGCTATGGCTGCCGCTTTGGGACATACACAGTCTCTGCATACCAATGCTTTGGATGAGGCTATCGCCTTGCCTACCGATTTCTCCGCGCGTATCGCACGTAATACGCAGATTTATATTCAGGAAGAAACTTATATCTGCAAGAATGTCGACCCATGGGGCGGTTCTTACTATGTAGAGTCTCTGACCAATGAACTGGCGCACAAGGCTTGGGAATTGATTCAGGAAGTGGAAAAACTGGGCGGTATGGCGAAGGCTATCGAAACCGGTATTCCCAAGATGCGTATCGAAGAGGCTGCCGCACGTACGCAAGCCCGTATAGACAGTGGTTCACAGACTATTGTAGGTGTAAATAAGTATCGTTTGGAGAAAGAAGCCCCCATCGATATTCTTGAGATTGATAATACGGCTGTTCGCCAGGAGCAGATTCAGAACCTGAAGACATTGAAGGAAGGTCGCGATGAAGCTGCTGTTCAGAAAGCGCTCGAAGCCATTACCAAATGTGTGGAAACGAAAGAAGGCAATCTGTTGGAATTGGCAGTGGAAGCTGCACGTGTTCGTGCCACATTGGGTGAGATTTCGTATGCTTGCGAAAAAGTTGTAGGACGTTATAAAGCAGTAATTAGAACTATTTCAGGCGTGTATTCATCAGAAAGTAAAAATGACAGCGACTTCCACAAAGCGTGTGAGTTGGCTGAGAAGTTTGCGAAGAAAGAGGGGCGTCAACCTCGTATCATGGTAGCTAAAATGGGACAGGACGGTCACGACCGTGGCGCCAAAGTGGTAGCGACCGGATATGCGGACTGCGGTTTCGACGTGGATATGGGACCGTTGTTCCAGACTCCTGCCGAAGCGGCTCGTGAAGCTGTGGAAAATGACGTTCACGTAGTGGGTGTTTCTTCATTGGCTGCCGGACACAAGACACTGGTTCCGCAGATTATTGAAGAACTCAAGAAGTTGGGACGTGAGGATATTGTAGTTATCGCAGGTGGTGTGATTCCCGCGCAGGACTATGATTTCCTCTATAAAGCAGGTGTAGCCGCTATATTCGGCCCCGGAACTCCGGTAGCGAAGGCTGCCTGCCAGATTCTTGAAATCTTATTGGATGAGGAATAATCCGTAAAAGGAAATGTTAAAAAAAGGGCGGAATGCTTTTGCATATCCGTCCTTTTTTCTTAATCTGTGTTATAAAACATACTTTTTTTCTTGGATAATTTGCAAATTTCTCAATTGTCCGTATCTTTGCAATGTGTTTTTCATAGTATTAGATTTAAGGTTAACAAAGGTTGGAGTACAGCGGTACTCCTTTTTTTATGCCCGTACGTTACGTATGGAGTAAAATCAGAGTTTCTTCACCATCAGTTTGCTTTCACCGATAGTTTGTTGCGATAATATTGTAAAACGGATACGCGTAAGCTTTTTCTGGCTCCATGAGTGAATTAATTTAGGATCAGTCAATTCGATGATATCTGCTTCGGGCGATAAAAGCTTTTTATTGTATTCCAGTTTGAATTTACCGGCTTCTCCTGTCAGGATGATGTTCTTGTCGTTGTCAATCTCAACTTCGTTGCAAGTCATCAGGCTTAATATGCTTGGTTTTTCGTAGGCTGCCAATTCCCATCTGTCGGTGATTGTGAAATCCTTTTTTCTGTGCAATGTATAGTTGCGGGTCCAGCTTTTCACGTTTGCTTCCTGCGGATAAGCCCGGGCTATGTCTATCTGATAAGATATGGTTTTGGCTGTGGCTTTGTATTGTTGATTGTACGCCGCAAACTCTCTGCCGTTCTTTTGTGCTGTTCCGTTAATGAGAGGCAGGTTATGATAATCGGATTGCATGGTCCATATCGTATATCGTTCCGGTCCGAAGGTCTGTCGGGTATATGTTCCCACACCTACATCTATAAGTAACGGTTTGGAATTGTAGTAAAGAATGCACGAACCTACATCGTTATGATTATGGCTCTCCTGATTATTCCCGCCTTTTGCAGCGAAAAAGAAGCCGTCACTTTTTCCTTCGGTATCACGCGCTACACAAATTTGGGTATCTTTAAACCAGTAACTGCCAATCAGCGGCTCGCCTTGCGGATAGTTGATAATGTCTTTGTACATAAAGAGTTCATCTAAGGCGGAAGCGAAATAGCCGTTTACCCCATTTTTGAAACTTTGGTTTTGTCGTGCCATCAATGAGGCGAATTTCATCATTGCCGGGTCTCCTATCAGTTTACCATACTGATATAGAATACCGGGACTTGGACTTACTATGGGTGCGGAGTCGGCGAAGTTGACAAAATAATTACCGCCGATGTGTACCCGGTAGATGTATTGCGCCATATTGCGCAGGAGCGGGGAGCTGAATATGTTCACTTTATTTCCGGTTACTTTAGCCAATAAATCCAAAAACTTCAAGGCATAGCCGGATGCTCCGCTCCAATAGGTGGGACCTTCGTCACACGCACCGTCTTCATGATACATGCTGAAAAAGAAGTCTGTAGATTTCATCAGCTTCCACACTCCCTGTTGGATACGTTCCGAGCTCCTTTCTATCAGCATCAGTGCTTGCAGTACATTGTAGTTAACCCATGGATTCCAGTTATTGACTTGCTGGCCGCCGAATCCCATCCACCAATAATCATCCCGTGCGAAGTAAGGATTTATTAGGTTTTTATTGACTTCCTCTACAATTCGTTCATTGATGAGAGGGCTTGTTTTATCGAATTCGTCTTTCAGGAAATAGTAGGTCCATGCCATTTGTGCGCCGATGTCGGCTACTACCAATTCAATGGTCGGTTCATTCCGGTCGGGAAGTCCGGAGCGGTCTTTCTGAAAACCGAGGTGTGCCGAGTGTATCCAAGAGGTTTCGCACAGAAACCACACGCCGTCTATGATAGCATCCATAAATCTTCCTTGTCCCTCTACCAATTCAGCGATGGTAAGGGCTTGCAAGGCTTTGTGGTTGGCACGTCCGGTACGGATTTCACCGGTACGTTTAAAAGCAAGATAGTCGGAAGCGAGGTCGGGTTTCCATTCGTGTTTCAAGGCCCGTTCTCCGTTTTTGATGATAATCTTTCTGATTTCCGGGTCCACTTTCTCTTGCCAGGACTTACGGTCGGTATACTTAGGATAATCCACCCAACTTTGGTGGTAGAGGATAACCGTTCCTAAGTCTTCATAAGAAATGGTTTGCTCAAGAAGATGTCTTTCAGTAGCGTTGGCGGAAAAACCGGTACAGATAATTGTGATAAGTAATGAACCTGTCAATAACAGACTTTTTATTTTTGACATTTGCAGTATGTATTAGATGCGTTTATAAATAGAGAACGAGGATAAACGATTATCCCCGTTCGTCAAAGTTAATAAAAAACAACCTTTTACCTAACCTTTATCCCTTGTTTTGTAAATCTATGTATCTTTTCAGCGCTTCCAGGTAGTAGTAGTCTGCATAATTCAACGGTACATCGATTTCGGAACCGTGCGGTAACGAGCCGGTGGAGTGCATCAGTACATAGCCTTGGTTGCTGCCTTTTGCCGACAGGTAATCAGGACTTGAGAGATTTTTCAGAATCGTTTCCGCATAGTCAAAATATTTCTTTCCGTCAGGTATAAATGTACTGAGTTCCAAAAATGCTGATGCGGTGACGGCGGCAGCCGATGCGTCACGCGGAGTCTTTTCACCTGCCGGAGCGTCATAATCCCAGTAAGGAATAAGGTCGTCTGTCTTTACACGTTCCATAATCATGTCAGCGATATGAACAGCTTCCTGTAAGAAAGCGGTATCTTGAGTTTCACGATAACAAGAAGTGTAGCCGTATACTCCCCATGCTTGTCCGCGCGACCAAGCTGACTCTGCATTTTTACCCTGATGCGTTTGTTTGATTTCCACACTTCCGTCGTTGTTGTAGCTGACTACGTGGTAGGAAGTATAGTCGGGACGGAAATGATTTTTCATGGTGGTTTGCGCATGCTTTACAGCCACATCCTTATATTTTTCGTTTCCTGTCAACTTGGATACGTTGAACAGCAAGTCCAGATTCATCATGTTGTCGATGATTACGGGGAAGTTCCATGCTCCGAAATCCCATGAACGGATACAACCGATCTCCGGATTGAAACGAGCGCATAAATTATCCGCCGTTTCCACGAGTACGGCTTTAATGGTATCGTTGGGAGCGAGGCGGAGAGCATTGCCGTAGCTGCAATTCATCATAAAACCTACATCATGGGTACCTTTCAGCTCACGTATCGGATTCAGTATATTAGTGTATTCGACAGCACGTTTTTTCAATTCCTCGTCTCCGGTCATTTCATAAGCGTACCAAAGGCTACCGGGGAAGAAACCGCTGGTCCAGTCGGAAATTCCGCAAAGGTGTCTTTGTCCTAATTGCAAGGCTGCCGGATTAGGACGCAAAGAGTCGATATACGCTTTGTTTTCACGTTGTAGCTGTGCGTCGAGGAAATTTACATCATAACCGGAGTATATGGAGCGTGGCAGCTTGTTTGTTCCGGAGAGTTCTTCGGCGGTTAATTTCAATTGATAGGAAGCGGCATCAAGTGCGTTGCTTATCCAGGCTTCTTTCTGAACCGGAGTGTTTTTGCAACCGGTCAGACCTATGAGTAGGGCGGTTGCAAACAGCAGAGAGTTTCTTTTCATGTTATTAAGCTTTTAGTTATTTTCGTTCGTTGACAAAAATATGGATATTTAGGAAATATCTTGTACAAGATTGTTGAAAGGAACTTTGGCGCGGTTTAAAGGTGTATCACTTTTGTCGAATGCTGTTTTAATTCTGTATTTTCTTAAACGGAAGCATTACTTTTACCCTGTAAAACGGTAAAAATAATACTTCCGAATCAGATTTATTGTAAGTTATTTCTTCTTCAGACTTTTGACCTGAAAGTTTGTAAATAACGTGTGATTTTCCAATAAGCGGAGTCCGAAATGTCCGTCTCCTTCATTGTCTTTTATGGTTAACCGGAATAATTCCTCACCATTGATACGATATGTAGTGATTCCTTTTTCCACACGGATTTGGATGTCGTACCATTTATTCGGGAATAATAAATGCGATTTATCCGTATATTCCTTGATAACAGGGCGGGCTATTGCATCGCTGGTATTCGCCGCTTTGGCAAAGTATTGGCGGAAGCGGGTGGTGGAGTTATGGTTTCCACCATATCCTACATAGAACAAACTTAACGTTTTATAGTGTTGAAAAATGCCGTTTCTCCATTCGCTGCGTGCAAAAAGATTGCCGGGGTGTTCCGGGTCGTTGGCACCCCAGAAACAGTTCAAGTCACTAAGACGGTCATACTTGCCGCCTTGCATCAACATTTTCACACGATAACAGATTTCGTAATCACCTGTAAGGCGTTGGTTATACCATAAGGTAAGGCCTTTGGGGGCTGTAATTTCTAATGTGTCGCCCGATACGATGATTTTCACTTCGCCTGAGTGGTCTTCGATTGTCCAGTTCTTTAAAGCGATTTGCGCTTGAACCATAAGCGGAAGCAACATCAGTATACTTCCTGATACGAGTTTGTAAAGGTTATTTCTTTTCATAAGGATGGCTTTATTGCAATTGATAATTTAATGTTTGTTTTTTTCCGTTGAGACTGACTTCCACTTCCATAGTGTCGGAGCTATTACTCTTAATCTTTGCTTCTATTTTCGGGAAACCTTTTGTGCTCTTGGTAGGGTAGATAACGGTTACAAATTGCACATTTTCTTTCTCTTTCTTTTCTGTATTGAATGAAACCGCAGTACGCTCGGTCCGCTGGCGATAGGCCACAGAGTACCAACCTTCTTCTTCCTTCAGCGTTGTCTTCTTGGGAGCGAAACATTGTAATTTTACTTGGTTTTCACCTGCAAAGTTAGAAGAAAGTGAGAAAGTTTTAGCGTCAATATCAATGTCACCGTCACATAACTGATAATGTAGGTTGATATTCCCGGTAGCGTTTCCTATCGCTTCATCTACGATAACGAAGTATTGTCGGTTGACAAAGAATACGGAACGACGATGCTTCAATTCTTTATAGCTTGAGTTTTCCGTAACTAATATTTGTACATTTCCTTCCGGTTTCCATAACTTGGTTACGGACTCTGTGGTTTCCAGATTTTTATTATCTAATGTCAAGGTATTGTGTACAGCGGTTTGCCTGAACCAGTTGCGTAATTTCATTACTTCCGGTCCGCCGGCATATATGTACGAACCGGAGTCGGGAAACAGGTTTTTGCCGTTAAACCACAGTTCAAAAGTACCGTTGTCCGGCTGGCAATGCCATTCACCTTTAGGACCGGCTTTAACTACCATTACCATTGCATCCTTTTTCCAACCGTTTCTAAAGGTAAAGAAGCCGGATTTCAGGAAACCTTTGGAGAGATTTACCGGAGCTTCTCCTTCTTGTCCGTTGGTGGCAAAGTAGAGTATTTGCTTATTTTCAGGGAACAATTTGAGCCATTCTTTATAATTGGCCTGTTCTGTTTGAGGATTTCCCTTTTTAGCATCGCTGAAACAAGGATTAGTGTAGTCGGGATAACAAACGTTCATGTAGAACATAATCATGGATTCAATCGTGTTGACGTAATGAGTGGGAAACTCATTGCGGAATCCGTTAACGTCCGCCATGCGTAGTGCCTTACAGAATATTTCTATGCAAGCTAAATGGTAGTGTAAATCTAATTCGAACTGACCGCCGTCAGGGTAAACTTGTACTTTGATTTCCCGGTTTAGGATGTCTATACCGCTTTTTCTCCATGCTGACGCTTCTTTAAATTCCGGGAAGAAAGCCCCGGCTGCCAGCATACGTTGCGCTTCAAACAACAGATGATTGCCTTGGTCGGAATAGTTACCGAGAATGTGGACAGCATGTCTGTGGTAGTTCACTAGAAATTCCGTAAGGAAAGCGGGAGTAAACGAGGGAGAGTTGATAAAGAGCGTAAGCTGGTTGATTTGATCTTGCAGGCGGTGGCTGGTTTCCAACGGACGCCATGCAAAACGTACATTCTCCGCATTTCCCCTTACTTCACCTGTGCTGGCAAGTTCATATTCTTCTTTATCAACCTGCGTCAACTGGTTTTTCTTAATCCAGTCGAGGTATTGGAAAGTCCATTCCTTGGCGTACTTCTCATCACCCGAAATACGATAGGCTTTACCCATGGGGGTGAACCATTTGTGGCGGTGAAGCTGCCAGCGCAGTTCATTGTCCTTCACCGGCCAATATTTCCAGTTAATGTCTTTTCCATAATTGAAGGCGGGCTGATAACCGTCGTGCACGTAGAATGTGTGCTCCAGTGCTTCGTCCGCCCATTGTTGCTCACGTTTGTTGATTGTGATATTGTTTAAATCAATTGCCGGGTTGACGACACCGGTACGGTTGCGATAATACTTTAAAAGCGCTTGCGCCGCAGCCTCTTTCTTTGTTCATAAAGTTCTTTCACTTTTTCCAAACCGGGATAGTTCAGGTTTAGCAATGAAAAAGCTTCTTCATTGATGGATTGTGCCTGTAATGAGCAGGCAAACATGCAAATTAAAAATAAAATAACGTGTCTCATGTAGTTGGTTTACTTTGATAATTATATATATATTTTTCTCTTGTAACAAAGGTAATTGATTATTTATGAAATAAGGTTTGATAATGTAGAAAGGTCTTGCATTATACTGTATTATGCTTGTAGATTTGTCTGATGAACTTTTAATAATGTTCAATTTGATGAAACTCAGACTATGAATAGGCTCATGCGGATGAGTTTTCGGTTTGTATAATATGTATAGAAAGGCTGGTTTATATATGTGAACTGAACCGATAAGATGGAGTAAAGTTACTTTTAATAGAGCTTTCTTTTATTTCTGTATGTTTTTAGCAATATTTTGGATGAATAATGTGTGTGTTTGGTGTAATTAGTTAAAAATAATACAAATTTAAAAGTGAATTCAACCGAATTGAAATATAAATAAACGACAGTGAAACATTCTGCTATATATTTAAACGTCTGTTCTTTCTTTTTTTGATTAATTTGCAATTGGGAGCTTTACGGTTTGTTGTGACTGTGATTCTCCTATTTATTCAGTTAATTTAATTTCAAATTAAAAAGTATGAAAAACATTTTTGTTGATTGCCGTATGCGGAAAATTCTATTTGTTGCCGTCTGCATTCGATCATCCTTGTGGGGAGACTTTTGTTATTCCTCGGAGGTTAGTAGTAATAGGCAAGTAAACAAGTCTGTACCTGATAAGGTATGGAGTAGTAATGGGACTTTGCAGAATAAAAGCATGCAAATCACCGGTACTGTTACGGATGAAAACGGGGAACCTGTCATTGGCGCTACAATTCAGGTAAAAGGCTCTTCTAGTGGCGTAATTACAGATATTGATGGACGTTATACCATCGTTGTACCTAATGAGAATTCCATTCTGGTAGTTTCATTTATAGGTTACGAGTCACAAGAAATCAAAGTGAATGGCAGAAAGGGCATTAATGTACAATTGAGAGAGAATGTACAGAGTTTGGATGAAGTAACTGTGGTTGCTTATGGTGTACAAAAGAAAGCTACATTGACCGGTGCCATTTCCAGTGTAGGTACGGATGCCTTATTGAAGTCACCGAGTGCCAGTGTTGCCAACTCCTTGGCAGGGCAATTGCTGGGTGTTTCGTCCATGCAATCCAGTGGACAGCCGGGCGCAGATGATGCTAAAATTTTTGTGCGTGGTGTGGGATCGCTAACTGAGGCCGGTGCTACTCCTCTTATTTTGGTCGATGGTGTGGAACGTTCCTTCTTTCAAATGGACCCTAATGAAATTGAATCCATTAATGTATTGAAAGATGCTTCTGCTACGGCTGTATTTGGTGTACGTGGTGCGAATGGTGTAATTTTGGTAACTACCCGTCGTGGAGAAGAAGGCAAAGCGAAAATTTCTGTTAGTTCTAATGTTGGTCTTCAGATGCCTACGCGCCTGTTGGAAACCGCAGATAGTTATACGGCTGCATCTTTATATACAGAGGCGCAACGTAATGATGGAGTCGCAGAAGATCAGTTGGCGTTTCAGCCTTATGATTTGGAGCGTTTCCGTTTGGGTGATGATCCTATAATGTATCCCAATGTGAATTGGTACGATTATTTGATGAATAAAGTAGCTATTCAGACCCAACATAATGTAAATGTTTCAGGAGGAACAAAGGATATCCGGTATTTTGTTTCATTAGGTTTTCTTTATCAAAATGGTTTGTTCAAGAAGATGGAAGGGCTGGATTACAACAATAACTACAATTATACCAGATATAACTATCGGGCCAATTTGGATGTAAATTTAACTCGTACTACTACTTTAAAGTTTAATATGGGTGGTATTGTGGGTAATCAACGTGATCCGGGTAAAAGCGGGGATATCTGGAAGCAGCTGACTTGGACGCAGCCTTTCTCTTCTCCCGGCGTTATTGACGGGAAAAAGGTGATGATACAATCTACTCGTTTCCCTGGCATTGAGATGGATAATCAAGTTCTTGACAGATTTTATGGCTATGGTTACGATCGGAAAGTTTCAAATAAAATGAATTTTGACTTGAATCTGACCCAAAAGCTGGATTTTATCACAAAAGGACTTTCAATTGATTTAAAAGGTTCGTATAATACGGACTATTCGTATATTAAGACAGTCAGAGGACATATTGAAACTTATACCCCTTATTATAAGTCGGAAGTCGATGGCTCCAATCTTGCAAAAGATGATCCTGCTTTTGATAAAACGGTAGTCTATCGTATAGCCGGGCAGAATATGATGAAGACTTATGGTGAAGGAAACAAATCGCGTGCCCGAGACTGGTATGCGGAAGCAAGTATCCGTTACAACCGAGAGTTTGGAGACCACAGTGTCGGTGCTTTGCTACTTTATAATCAGAGTAAGAAATATTACCCCAAACAATTTGCAGATGTTCCTACAGCCTATATCGGTTTGGTAGGCCGTGTGACTTATGATTATAAATCAAAATATATGGCTGAATTCAATATCGGCTATAATGGTTCCGAAAATTTTGCGCCGGACAAACGTTTTGGTACTTTCCCGGCAGGTTCAATAGGTTATATTATAACAGAAGAAGATTTCTTCCCTAAAAACAGGTTTTTAACATATCTTAAAATACGCGGTTCTGTCGGCTTAGTTGGTAATGATAATATGTCCAGTAATCGCTTCTTGTATTTGCCGGATTCCTACTCTATTAATGATTCCGGATGGTTGGAGCAATCTTACGCTGATAAAAATGGCTATATATTCGGAATGACAAACACCGCTTATATGGCTGCTGCCAGAGAATTGGCATTGGGAAATCCCAATGTTACTTGGGAAACAGCCCTCAAGCAAAATTATGGTATTGACGCTTACTTCTTTGACGATCGTTTGAAATTGACGGCTGATTACTTCCGTGAAAATCGCCGTGACATTTTGATGTTACGCACTTCCATACCTTCTTTAATATCAATGAACGGTTTGCTTAAACCTGTTAACATAGGTAAGGTAAACAATCATGGTTATGAACAACCCCTGTTGGTTATCTTCCGTAATACATCCTATAGTATTGCAATTTAAAGAATTTTCTTTAGCTACATACTGCATATTATAAAAACGGTTTTTCAGAGGATGATAATAATTCGCTCCGCCGTAGTAGGTACCCAGCCACATTCCGCCTTGTGAGTCCATGAAGATGTTTCGTACGGATGTTTGCGAGAGACTTCCGCTTTGTTGCAAATCGCTGGTATATCTCTCAAAAGAGTCATCTTTTTCATTATAAATATTCAATGCGTTGATGGTCCCCACCCATAAAGTATTTTGTGAATCTAAAGTAAGAGAGCGTATGTAGTTAGAGCTGATACTATTTTTCTTTCCTGGAATATTGGTATAATTGGTAACTTCTTTCGTTTGAAGGTTGATTTTGAATAGCCCGCTTCCTTCAGTGCCCACCCACAAACAGATCGGTGATTGACGCAGGATGGAAAGAATCTGCTTGCCTTGTAATCTGTCTGGTGCAATATTTTCTAATTTGTTCTTGGAAATTGAATAGGCAAAAACTCCATTGAAACTTCCTATATAAATGTAATCTCCTTGCCGGCTGATAGAAGTTGGCGAGATAGATGGCAGCATCGGATAGAATGGACATTGGGTGAATTGCCGGGTTTCGGTATCGAATGAAAATAAATTTTCATTCTTGTTGGAAAAAAGCAGCAACAGCTTTTCGTTGATTTCTACAATTGCATTTATTGCGGGATCTTTACCTTTTTCTTCACGCGTAAAATTATAAAACATATCTTGGGCGGCATCGTAAAGTGAAAGCCCTTTTTCGGTGCCAATCCACAATCTGCCTTGTGAATCGACGGTACATGCTCTGATTATGTTGTTTCCAATACTTTTGGGATTCTCTTCATTATGTTGATAAACGGTAAAGTCGTAACCGTTATATTTGTTCAGCCCGTCGTAGGTGGCAAACCACATATTGCTTTGCTCGTCCTGGGCTATATCAAAAATAGTATTTTGTGATAATCCTTCATTTACTCCGATATGCACAAAGCTAATATGCTCTGGTTTTTGTGCATGGAGATGGGATAATAACAGTAAATTAGTAATGAAAAGTGCAACAAGTTTTACCATATTCAGCTTCAATGTGTAAGGTTATGGAGCAAAGATATATAAATAAATTCTCTTTATCGGTTAAGTCGTTGAAAAAATGAATGGCGGATAAGACAATTTTGAAATGTCGTATAACAGTAATGAATTCATTTTGACTATTCCCAACAAATGAGCGATAGATGGTGGGTTAACGCGTATTCAGGGAGTATCGTGTGCCGGCTTATTGTTTATTTGTTTTTATATATTCTGAGGGTAAGCATCCAAAATATTTTTTAAAGCTCGTCGAAAAATAAGCAGGAGTATTAAATCCTACCATCGTGCTGATTTCTGCTATCGTATATTGTTCCTCTTTGAGCAGTTTGCATGCCCGGTTGAAACGGATTTTACGTATAAAGTCATTTGTCGTGTCTCCGGTGAGCGCCTTTAACTTTAGATGCAGGTTGGAACGGCTCATATATATTTCGCGGGCAAAATCATCGGTGGAAAATTCCACGTCATCCATGTGTCTCTCAACAATGGCTACCGCTTTTTTCAGCAGTTCTTCGTCCATTGGGTTGAGCGCCACTTTCTCCGGCTCTACTTCCAAAGAATTGGAGTAATGCTCGATAGCCCGGTAACGCGTGCGGAACAGGTTTCTGATTTTCGTGGCAATCACCGCCATCGAGAACGGTTTGGGGATATAATCGTCCGCGCCTACCTGCAATCCTTCCAGTTGCTCTTTCAAATCCGCTTTGGCGGACAGTATGATGATAGGTATATGACAGGTGCGCAGGTTCTGCTTAATCTGTTTGCACAGTTGCAAGCCGTCCATAACGGGCATCATGACATCCGTAAGAATCAAGTCCGCCTCTTGCTCCTTCATGAGCGCCAATGCTTCCTCTCCGTTACCCGCTTCCGATATGTGGTAACTTTTTCCCAACTCATCACTCAGATATCGACGAATATCGAGATTGTCTTCTACGATGAGTATCTTTTCTTTCCGTGTCCCGTCACTCTCTGCCGTTTCTTCTTTTATTACCTCTTTTTCATCTTCCGTGTCAACGATGTACATATCCCGATTGTTGGTGGTGTACACCTGTTGTTCCCCGATGGCGTTTGCCCGGGTTGCTATTTCTTCCGGTCGATATGCCGTTTCTTCTGTCGGCAGATAAATGGAGAAGGCGCTTCCTTCACCTTCCCGGCTTTCCAACTCGATTCGTCCGTGATGCAAGTCTACAAGGCGTTGTACCAATGATAAGCCTATTCCGCTTCCCATGTGTTCGTTGTCCGCTTGATAGAAACGTTCGAATATCTTAGCCTGCTTGTCGATGGGTATTCCGTTTCCGGTATCTCTTACTTGCAGCAGCAGTTCCTTACCGGTTTCCCTCAGTACCACCGTAATGCTTTTTCCCTCATCGGTGTATTTGAACGCGTTCGATAGCAGGTTGTTGACAATCAGTTCCAGATAGTTGGGGTCGCAAAGGATTTCTTTTCCCTCTACCTCTGAAGAAAGGTTATAGGCTATTCTTTTTCTTTGAGCCAGCCGGTCGTAGAATAAGAAGTCTTTTTCAATGACTTTGTGAATCGGGTTACGTCTGACCTTGAGATTGAATACTCCCAACTCGGCACGCCGGTAGTCCATCAGCTGATTCACCAGATGCAGCAGCCGGTTGGTGTTTTTTTGTACATGTTCCAGTTGCTTGTGCAGCCATCTGTCACTTACCTTATCCATCATTTCTTGTACGGGGGCGAGTATCAGGGTCAGTGGCGTGCGCAGTTCGTGCGAGATGTTGATGAAGAAACGGAGCTTCATTTCGTTCACTTCTTTCTGTCTCTCTTTGTCCACCCGTTCCATTTGGAGCTCGGCCTGCATACTTTTACGCATCCAGAAGTAGCGGAATATGAATATTGTAACCGCGATGAAAGCCGCGGTGAACATCAGCACGGCCCACCATGTTTTATACCATACCGGTAATACGGTGATTTCCAGTTCGGTCGGTTTCTCGTTCCATTTACCGTCACTGTTGGCGGCCTTCACCAGAAAGCGGTATGTTCCTGCCGGCAGGTTGGAGTAGGACACGGTACGTTGATTGTCTGTGTAATACCATTCTTTGTCATATCCTTGCAGCATATAGGCGAAAGTATTGTGTTGGCCTGATATGTAGTTGGGCGCTACGAAGTCCAGTGAGAACATGGATTGTCTCGCGGTAAGGGTTATGCTGCGGGTTTCCCGGATATTGGTTTTCAGTATGCGTGTACCGTCACCCGGTGTAACTTTCTTGTTGAAAAGCCGCAGGTGAGTGATGATGACCGGAGGAGTATACGGATTGTCTACGATTTCTTCCGGTTGAAAGGCCGTGATGCCTTTGATTCCGCCAAAGTACATCTTTCCATTGGCGGTACGGCAGTAGGCGGATGCTGTAAACTGGTTGCTTTGCAATCCGTCGTTGCTTGTGAAATTACGGAACCTTTCAGTCTTGGGCTGGAAACAACTCAATCCTTTATCCGTGCTTATCCACAGCTTTCCTTCAAAGTCTTCCGATATGCCGAATACGACATTGTTAGGTAACCCTTCTTCAGTAGTGTATTGTCTACTTGTTTTATCCGTTTCATCAAAGCGGTAAATACCGTTACGGGTACCAATCCAAAAGATACCGTTGCTTCCTTCGTATATGCAGTTGATAAAACGATGATTAAGCGGGGAGTCCGAAGACAGTACGGGAATGCTTTGCAATTCGTTTCCGTCTTGTGTATAGACGATGAGGCCTGTCTCGCTTCCGAACCAGAGGCGCTGCTTGCTGTCCTTGAATACGGTGGTGATTCGCGTACTTTTAAACGGTCGGCCGTTCTTTTCGGTAGTAACGGGAGTGAACGTCTTCAGCGCGGGATTAAAACGTACCACCCCTCCCAATGTTCCTACCCAATATTCACCGTTACCGATGGGTACGATGGCATAGATGCTTTTTGTGGCAATGCCCGACGGATACGGGATGGTAAAGGTTTCGATGCGGCCGGTGTTGCGGTGTAACACACTGATTCCGCCGGCATGTACACCGATATAGACTTTGTTCTGTTGCTCATCCACATAGATTGTCTTTACGTCATCAGACCCCAGACCGTCTTTCTGAGTATAGTGGGTAAATGTATTGGTTTTGGAATTATAGAAGTTGACGCCGCCGCTGTTTGTACCGATCCATAAATTACTTCCCTCATCCTCTACTATGCAGTTTATTATGTTGTTGTTTAAGGAATTACGGTTGGGAACGGACTGTATCTTTTGAAAGCGGTTCTTCAACGGGTGGTAATAATTCAGACCGCCGAAAAAGGTTCCCAGCCATACTCCGCCTTGCGAATCGGTGAATATGCTGCGAATGGAAGTCTGCGACAGACTGCCTTTCCTCAGAGGGTTGCTCTTGTATATCGAAAACGAATCGGTCTCCCTTTGATATATGTTGAGAGAATTGATAGTGCCTACCCATAGCCTGTTTTGCGTATCCAACGAAAGCACGCGTATATAGTCTGAACTGATCGGGCGTGTACTTCCCGGTGTTGCCGTATATTGCTTGACGTCGCCGTTCAGCGGGTTTATGAGGAATAGTCCGTTACCTTCGGTACCTACCCATAACTGGGTGGGAGACTGTTGCAATACGGCGGATATGCGTTTCTCTTTAAATACCTCAGGTGCGATGCTTCCGATCGTGTTGTCCGGGACGGAGTAAGAAAACAGGCCTTCCCGGCTTCCTATATAGATGTAGTCTCCCTGACGATTGACGGATGTGGGAGTGATGGTAAACAAATCGGGATTCAGCAGGGACTTGGAAAATGATTGCGTGCGGGTGTTGAACAGGATAAGCTCTTCATCCGTATAGATAAGCAACAGTTCCCCGTTGACTGTTACAATCTTATTGACAGGCATGTTTTTATCTTCTTTCGTGTATTGGAAATTTTGGAAACACTCCTTGTCGCTGTCATACAATGAAAGGCCTTCATAAGTTCCGACCCATATTCTGCCTTGGTCGTCAGTCTGTAACGAACGGACGATATCGCAGCCTAAACTTAGCGGGTCTTTTTCATTGTGCTGATATACGGTGAATGTATAACCGTCATATTTGTTCAGTCCGTTATAGGTGGCAAACCACATATTATCGTATTTGTCCTGGGCAATATCGAATACGGTGCTTTGTGACAAGCCTTCGTCCAATCCGATATGGACGAAACTGATCGGTGCGGCAGTCTGTGCGTGAAGCGGATATATGAATAGCCAAAGTAATACGGATAATATGATAGGCTTTGTCATGGTTCATTGATTGATAAGGTTTTGTAACAACAAAGGTACGAAAAAACTCTATATGAACATGCCTGCGCCGAAAAGAATAGTTGCTTTTGGTACTACGCATATTTAGAATTAAAGTTTAGTTTATAAGAATCAAAGTTTAATTCATAAGAACCAAGCTTTAATTCTTAAAGATAAAAGTTCAATTCTAAATATGCGTAGTAACAAAAATAACTATGGAATACGGGGTAGGCTGTTTTTGTGTAGTGTGTATTGCTTTAAGGAACCATAAACGGATAGCAATCTATTGATTCTTTGAACTTGTACACTCCTTTTGATTGGGGATAAGAAAGCAATGTACTGTGAGAATATTTGCGTTTGTCGGCTCTTTTTCCCTTTTCCGTAGGACCGTAAAGTAGATACTCCCCGGTGGCAGTATTCTCTATTTCCAAACGTGCATCGTGATTTATATCCATTTGTGCTTTGACGCGATAACTGTCTATGATATAATTCCCGTCTTTATCGGAGGTTATGTCGGTAAATTTCAGTTTGTTTGACTTATCTATCTGAATGACGGTAAGAAAACGCATTTTTTTACATTTGTAGATGTTTTCCGTTTTACTATGATATTGATTTTGTTCAAATTTGATGGCCGGGCGACCACGTTGCGGATTTAGCCAATCAAATGGCTTGACATAGTTTGTATCGATCAGTGAGATGTTCAGTTCGGTACTTCCGAATATATTAGCTGCTGCATCGCAGTTGTCGGTGTCTACTATTAGCATTTGTTTTTCGTTGTCAATTTTCATGTTTGAGTGTTCGGGACTATTGAGTTGGAAAGTCCAGGTTACCTCTTTTTCTGCTTCCAATTCATCATATATTACCAATATATTAGGACGTAGCAAAGCTAAGTGACGGCGGAAAAGTTTTACTTTGGGGTCGTCTTTGTCACTAAGGATAAAGCCGTATTCGGGTTTGTATACGTCGTTTTTTTTCAGTACGGTAATCCAATTTACTGCGCTTTGGTCAAATTTTTTGTAAGCATTTGATGCGTCTCCCAGTGTGTAAGTAATGTCTTTACCGTCAAGATAACGGGCAATCCAACCGTAGCCGTGACTGGAGTAAGCTTGTGTTTTACCGTCTACGGTGACGGTATTTTTGGCACGGCTATGTTTTTGTGCCAGCAGGTAGTGCTTATCTTGTGTAGTTATTCGGTAACCGGTAGGATAGAAAATGGGTTCTCCTTTATAGGAAAGATTAAAACTGTTTTGTTCTGCCATACCATGTGAGCCTACTCCGAACGGTGAACTGAAAAAAGATACGAACATATTATTCGGTGTATCCGTTACATCGGTATTCATTACTACAATACCGGTTTGCGGGAATACTGCTGACTGTGGTACATTGTCTGGAATCACTCTTTCTAACGGTTTATGACTGTGGCTGAGTCGGTAGTGTGCAAAGGTTGTACCGTTGAACAAATAAGGGGCATGAGGGTCTTGTTTAGTCAATGCATAGGCGTACTTTGCAGCAAACGGATTATCTAATTCCTGCGATAAGATGTAGGCAAAATCAGCCCTGAGTTTATTGATTCCTTGCCATTTTTCACTGCCGTCACCAAAGCCATCTCCAGCCGAGTGTATCGGCATGGTGTATGCCAATGCATTAGCACAATTTGCGTACCAAGGGTGGGAGAAGATATTGACGTTAAAGAGATTGCGATAGAGTACGAAGTTATCTACCATTGATTCCATATTGACGTGTAAATAACCCATGTTCCCGTTAGGCCATACACCGTCGGACAGAAAACCACCGCCTGGGGTACGTGACAACCAAATGTCATAGAGCATGTCGAACCATGTTTTGGCTTCATACAGATGTCCTTTCATGATGATAGCGGTAGTAAAGGCACAGTAAAAAGTGTGTTGGAAGAAGTGGGCAAATAGGATACCGTCTGCACTTCCGATGTTTTCCTGCATAGCCTGAGCAAGATTCCAGTACATCACCGTTGAGATGAACTGTTCATACTTCCGGCGTTGTGCCTGGCTTAGGTGGTCATAGGCCATATCATAGACCATAGCCAATGTGGACATAGAGAAAGAGCCTGTAAAATCGGCTGTTTTGTATAGCTTTTCCCCGTCTTTTTGCGTTATATAATCTGCCAATGTTATGGCTTTATTCAAGAAAACTTTTTCTTGTGTATAAAGGTAAGCATTCAGTAAATTGGCTATATCTTTATTGAGAGCTTCCAGTTCGTAGCGCAGACGGAATTTCTCAATCTGTGTCTTTTCCGCTTGTGTGGCGGTGTAAGAGATGGGCTGTCCTTTTACTATATACTTTTCGGGGCTCTTGTTCAGTATGTTTTTAGCTTTTTTGCAATAAGTTTTTATCAACTTTTCTTGGTCGATGGTCCACCGATTTCCTTTTTCCGGCATTTTGTAGATGCGGGGATGTTTCTCTGAAATCATGGCATAGGCATCCTGCGGGAGAGGAGACTCAAACTTTGGTGTGTGTGGAGGAATATTTACTTCGTATGTGGTAGACCATTCTTTACCTTCAGTACGGTAACGCCAATACCATATACCGGGTTCGAGTGCACTGTGATGATTATAGAAAGCCAGTCGCAGCCCTTTTTGTGTGAATGTTTTGGTATCTGAAAAATCTTTGTTACGTCCTAATTGGATGTCATAGCGTACAAAATCATCTATACCTTTATCTTCAAGTTGTACAGGAAAAGTGGTTGGTGTTTCGTAGTCGGTTGATGGCCAGGTGAAGATCGGTGGATTAGTAATAATTGAGTGTCCTTTGGTGGGATAAGGAAAAGTACGGTTACCCGTTTGCCGAAGTACTTTGTGCTTTAAAAGGCTGATACCGGTAATATTCGTTTGGTATTGAGTGTCATTACTTAGATTCTCATTTACATTAAACTCAGCAGCAAAGTGATGGAAACCTTTAAATAAATCGTTTTTGGTTGTTTGCGCCCATATGGGGAGTAATATTGTAATCAACATCACTCCGCATACGGTTACTTTAATGGTATGATTGGTGCTCATAAATTTATGCAATAGTAAATACAGGTTCTTATAGTTTCGTAACTTTATACAGCTCTTTCCCATTGATAAGTCGCAGGTATCTCAACAATCCCTCCATGTAGTAATAATCGGCATACGAGAGCGCGCCGTCCAACTCACTGTTACGCAGTAAGTTTCCGGTGGCATGCATCAGGATGAAGTTTTTATGGGTTCCGGGTTTTGCCAGATAGGCGGGAGAAGACAGGCTTTTCAGCTGTTTTTCTCCGGCTTCAAAGTATTTCTTTCCCCGGGCGGAATAAGTGCTGAGTTCCATTAATGCGGAAGCCATAACGGCTGCTGCCGATGCATCGCGCATCTTTGAGCGTTCGGGAGCGGAGTAATCCCAGTAAGGAATCATATCTTCGGGCATGTTGGGGTGACTTAGCAGGAAATCCGCAATCTTTTCTGCGTGTTGCAGATATTTCCGGTCACCTGTTTCGCGATACATCATCGTAAAGCCGTAGAGTCCCCAAGATTGGCCGCGAGACCAGGTGGAGTTCGCCGTGTCGTCCGAACCGTTGTTCCAATCGTACTTGCGCATGGCTCCCGTTTCCGGTTCGTAGTCCACAACATGCGGACAGGACATGTTTTTGCGGTAATGATATTTCATGGTTTTGTCCGCATGGGAGACGGCGATATGCCTGAGTGTGGTATCGCCGGACATTTTGTAGGCTTCCATCAGTAATTCCAGGTTAATCATGTTGTCTATGATGACCGGAAAGAGCCAGTCTCGTTTTACATCCGGTTCCCACGACATGATAAGTCCTGTTTTGTACGAGTAACGCGAGGTCAGCGTTTTGGCAGAACGGAAGATGATGTGGCGGTAGGCCTTGTTTCCGGTCAGCAGATAACCGTTTCCGAAGCATGAATACATTTTGAAACCTATGTCATGGTCGAAAGCATTGTTCTGTTCTCCTTCCATCAAGGCGGTGGCTTTCTCGGCACGCGTTTTCCATGTATCTTCTCCGGTGTAGGTGTACAGATACCATAACGTACCGGGGAAGAAGCCTGCCGTCCAGTCTGTTTTGGGTTGTAATCCCCGTTGGATAGAGCGTGGAAGCAGTCCGGTTTTCATAACTTCGTTGTACATGGCTTCCGATTGTGTTTGCGCCACCGTGAAGGCATTTGCCACCCATGCGGGCACCTCCTTCACCTGAAGAGGGTGCATTTGCCGGGCTGTCAGGATACTTTGGCAACCCAGCAGGGTTAATGCCAATAGTAGTACGGGTCTTTTCATGATACGATTCGTTTTTGTTTATACGAGTGTATTTTATTCAATTATAAGATGTTTCATTTCTTCGTCTATCTCTTTTTGGAACTCTTTGATTCGGGCGTACATCTGCTCTGCGATTTCAGGATGTTGTGCTGCCATATCGTTACTTTCCTTGGGGTCGGCTTCCATGTCGAAGAGGGCAAGGCCGATGTTTCCGCCTTTGGCAATCTGTTCGCCGGGCAGTCCGTCCTTGCCGGGAGTTTTTACGATGCGGTAGCTATGCGGAACTACGCATTTCCATTTTCCGTCGCGCAGAGCTTCCACTACGCCGTTGTATACAAAGTAGAAAGGCCGGTGTCCTGTTTCCTCTCCGGTAAGGATACCCCAAGCGTCTTGTCCGTCGAATTTATTCATGCGGGGCATCTGCGATTGGGTGAGGTTTACCAATGTCGGCGTGATGTCGAGGGCGGAAAGGAACTGGTCGCTCACCTTGCCTGCGGGGATTACGCCCGGCATACGGACTACGAAAGGTACGCGCTGTCCGCCGTCGAAGGTAGTTCCTTTGCCTTCACGCAGTCCGCCGTTGCTGCCGCCGTGATTACCGTAACTCAGCCACGGGCCGTTGTCGGAAGTAAACATGACAATGGTATTTTCGTCCAGCCCGTTGGCTTTCAGGGTTTTCATGATTTCGCCTACGCTCCAGTCTATTTCCATGATTACGTCGGCATAAAGGCCTTCACCGGATTTTCCTTTGAACTTGTCCGATACACCCAATGGCACGTGAGGCTGGGTATAGGGCAGATAAAGGAAGAACGGTTCCGCCTTGTGGTCGTTGATGAACCGGATGGCACGCTCGGTCAGTCTTGTGGTCATTTGGTTGACGGGAGCGTTGTATTCTATCACACGGTCGTTGTCGTAGAGCGGCAGCGCCGGATAGGCATGGTCGGGTGCCGGGTGGTAAGGCCACATATCATTGGAATAGGGAAGACCGAAGAATTCGGTGAAGCCGTGGCGCAGCGGCAGATATTCAGGCTGATATCCTAAATGCCATTTGCCTACGATTCCTGTGGCGTAGTCGTTCTGTTTCAAATATTCCGCCAGAGTGATTTCACTGCGTTTGATACCGTTTTCCGAGGTATCGTCTACTACGCCCGGTACTCCTACACGCTCGGCGTAACGTCCGGTGAGCAAGGCGGCACGGGAAGGGGTGGAAGCGGCTGCTCCGGCGTAGAAATTGGTGAAACGGGTTCCTTCGGCAGCCAATCGGTCCAGGTTGGGAGTTTGCAGGTGCGGACTGCCATAACATTTCATGTCGCCGTATCCCTGGTCATCGGTCAGCAGGATTACGATATTGGGTTGGCGGGCGGATTTGTTATCTGCGTTTCCGCTCTCGGATTGCGTTGTTTTGGAGCCGGTGCAGGATGATAATCCTGCAGCAGCCAAACATACTATGGATAGTTTATTCATTGTGCGTTATTTTAAGTACTTCTTCATGTTACTTTTTGGGGATGTTCACTATTATCGGCGTAGCTGCGTACAAGTCCGATTGATAGTTGTATTTTGCTGCATCGCGGCTGTCCGGCAATTCTACCGTAACCTTGCTGCCTTTGCCTTCTGATGTTACCGTAACGGTTTCGCCTTCGAGCGGGTATACGCCTTTGGTTTGATAGGTATAGGTTCCGGCGGGCAATTTGGCGGATGTGCTGAAAGTCAGAGTTTGTTTCTGCCCGTCCGGCATCGGGTTGTTTACGGACAATACCCATTCCGCTCCATTATCACGCAGCATAATCTGTGCCACATCATTGGAAGTTACCGTGGTTTTGCCTACGGAAATGCTTCCCGGCTTGAAGAAAGCATACTGCCAGGTTTTGTCCGTATCGGAATATACCGCATGTGCGGCACCGTCTTGCATGGTGAATTCCAGGTCTTTCAACAAGGCTTCCACGCGTTCCGGCATTTCTTCCGCACTGACGTTAGGAAGCTGTATGTAACGGTAGGCGTTATCCCGGTTTTGTCCGGGCTGCACTCCATGGCTTACGGCGATAATGAAATTCGGTTTCTTATCAGCTATCGTGCGGTCGGTGATATTTATTTCCTTACCGCTCTTTATTTGTAATGACAGTTGTTTTACCGGTAAGATAACATACCCTTTGCTGCCTTGATGCAGCCAGCATACATCTTTTATTTCCTGTGTGAGGTTTACTGACTGTCCGGGCTCTACGGTTTGTATTTCTTCACCCGCACACCAAGTCAACGGACTGTTCAATGCGGTTTGGTCGATGAAAGTTGTAATCTCATTTCCTTGTCCCGGACGCAGGCGGGCGATATCGCTTCCCAAAGCGATGATTTTGTCCTCGATGAAATGGTAACTCTTGAACGCGGTGACCGAACTGTATGTTTCTTTCGGCAGATGGTGATAGATACCCATGCCGGCTTTGCCGTCTGCCAGTACTCCGGATATTTTATTCAATCCCGGTAATGAAGCTTGTGCGCCGCCTTTGGCGGGTAACGGATCGGTACGCCATTCTTCCGTCAGTCCGGGCAGGGCGTGCCAGTCGAAGTTGCGGATAACCTTGTCGGAATATTCATCTCCTTTTACTTTAACTTGCAAGATACCGTATCCCATGTGCCAAGAGCGGCGTACTTTTTTGCTGAAGTCTTCGGCGCCTACGGTACGTTCTGATTTCAGTTTCAACGAAGCGTAGAATGGGGTTTCGTTTTCACCGCGGCGGTGTACAAGGTACTCATTTACCCAATAGGCATCCGTTCCCGAATATTCAAACGTATTATTTTTTAGCTGCCTGCAAACATCTTTTAATTCCTCGACGCCGTTCAGTTTGGAACCTTTATTCTGTGCATTTAACATGGAATTGACAGCCTGGATATAGGTTTTGGTAGTAAATCTGTGCATATCGTCGAGGAAAGAACGTCCGGCGACAAGGAAATCCATACGTTGCTTGTAAAACAGTTTCGGATATACGTTCAGCAGGCGATCCAGTTGGAATTGGTAATATTTATCACCTATCTTGAATTTGGTATTTCTGAAATAGCTATACCCGTTGTTACAATCTGTCAGCCATTCGAAGCCATAAGCTACCATAGCGGCATCGGTGGCATTGGCAATATGATGCGATACTGTTCCGTCAGGCTGGAAGCCGGATTGTATATATTTATGAGCTACAATATTATATTTAGTCATCCATCGGCTGACATCCGCTACAATTCCGTGGGGGCTCCAACCGTGTGAGTAACTGAATCCTTTAAACGGTTGGTCATGGTAGAAATCACTGTACCAGTACTGTACGTAAGTCAAGGGACGGTTGTAGTCTGCCCAGATGATAGGCAGCGCCAGCATAGTACGTGACCGGTGCCCGAGATTGGCATCCGCCCATGCACCGGACGAGTAGATGGTGTCTTGCAGTTCGCCCCAGCGTCCATCGGGATTGTCGATGGCACGGCGGTTTTCTATCTCGGCAAAGAAGATTTGCAGGTAACGTATCAGGGCGTTATGCACTTTCAGACAGGTTTCGTCTTGATTGCGCATGCCTTTCAGCAGTTCGGGCATCAGATGGAGTACGGGCACTACCAGCGGGTCAGTCAGTGTCCATTGGTGGGTAGGTGTTTGCATTCCTGCCATTTTGTGCGCTTGCAGCATACCGAAACCGTCACCGGTACAGTTGCCGATCGGCTTTCCGTCTACCATAACCTCGTTGCCCTCTACGGGTACGGAATTGGTATAGGTCAATATCGCTTGATACAAGGTTTCTCTCAATTCTTTTCGTTTTTCGGGGTTACCCTTAGGACCGTATATTTTTGAAGTGGCGTAGGAGTAGCCCAATCCGCCTATTTGATTCACGACTTTCTCCCAATCATATTCTATGGTTCCGGTAGGCAGATGGTCGTTGGTCGGATCGAACTTGGCTACATAGTCTTGCGGACGTCCTTGGTAACATTTCTCCAGTCCGGCAAATTTCCAGCCGTTGTTTTTCAGTTCGTCAATCTTGGCGGCCACTTCATCATCGGAGTATTTGATACGTCCGTATAGACGTTTGTTTTCAAGTGTCTTGGGAGTATAGCGTCTGTTGAACAAACTCCATAAGGTTTCCTTTACAACTTTGACGTTGATATTGAACTTTTTCAGTTGTTTGTCACCGTCCTTCAAGGCTATGGTCAGGCGATGATTGGAAGGGGCACTGCCTGTACTTTGACCTTTGGCTACGGTAAGTACCCCCATAATACGTTTGGATAAGTCGTATCGGGTTTCCAGATTGAATAATCCGTCCGCCTGTTTGAGGATTTCGAAATGATAGCCGGCAGGAATGGGGCTTGTCAATACATCCTTGTTTCTTTCCAGATGAATACGGCCGATAACTTCGGTTCCTTCCGGACTGTTTACCGGAATATCGAAATAATTGGCAAATACCTTTTCCTGTGCTACTGCGGTAAGCAACATATTAGGACATACAAGCAGCACGATTACCAAAAATAGGATTTTGTTTCTCATGATTTATACAGAATATTTAATAGTTAGTAATATTTTAAGTATTTCTCTTGCTCCTTTTTTATTGTTTTCGAGGATAAGCAAAAGTAGAACATAAAATCAAGACCGGACTTCAACATTGTTTTTTAAAGTAATAGTATTCATCAACATATTATAATTCTGTATGATTGGATTATAATCCTGTTCTAAATAAATGGATAATGTGCAAATTTGTTTTTGCGCTCATTTAATGTAGGGGGGGGAGGCGCAAAAACAAATAATGCACATACAACAGAATTCAGGCCGATTTCTATAAGCGGGTGAGTCAAGGCAGCGTACGGGTAGACCCCGGTACATAGTTTATCATTTCTGTAGTTTCATATTTCCCGTTTTGTTCGTCGTACAGTACATAAGAGCGAGTATATTTTCTGTAATACTCTTCCCCGCCCAATATGAGGTGACCGCTGCCATAACTTAATACGGTTGGGGTTTCTGTACTACTGATGTATAGTTCGGGCGGATTGGAAGCGTCCATCTCTGCCCGAATGCTCCATGAATCACAGTGAAAGACATTGCCGTTACGGCTGATTTCTTGAGTGGGAGCATTGTCGGGAATCACTTGGATGATGGCGAGTATACGCGTCTTATCGCATCCTTCCACGTTGGCTGTCATATGCCACTGGTTTGGATATTGCGGATCATAGACGGGCTTGGGTGGAACGACAAACAGGTCTGTCTGCGTAAGATGCATATTGTCATTGCAATACAGATGCGTTACGGCAGAGAACGCTTTATTGTTGTTTGTAGTCGTCAGTTTCCGGTTATTATTATCAATGATGAATTGGGTGGGGCTATGCAATAACCAATTCCATTGTACGGCTTCACTGGCTTCCAATTCATCATAGATTACTACGATGTCGGGATGTAACATTGCTATGTGCCGATAATATTTGGTAAGCGGTGTTATGCCAAATCCGTTTTCCGGGGTTTGCTCGATACCGGCTTTTTCCAATGATTTTATCCACATAGGGTCATCTGTCAGGCTGGCGTAGGCATGCGAAGCATCTCCGGAACAGTAGGTGATATGTTGCCCGCCCATGGCGCAATTGATATTGCCGTAGCCTTTGGTTGTGAACGGTTGTCCGATACCGTTCACAAGAATGGTGTTGTGTGCCCGGCTGTGTCGGTAAGACATCAGGTTATGGGCATCTTCAAAATTTAAATAATAGCCGGTACTGCGATATACGTCTGCTCCCTTGTATATTAATTGGAATGCATTTTGGTTGGATACCGTATGACTGCCTGAACCGAAAATACTTGAACGGAAGCCCAATGCCAGATTCTTTTTGGTGTTTCCTAAATCGGAGTGCATCATTACTTCTCCGATATCCTGATGCCAAGTAAATTTAGGAGCATTTTCCGGCAGGGTTGTATTGTAAGTCGTTTTGTCGCGAACAATACGGTAAAGCCGCATCAGTATGTCGTCATGAAGCGCTTTTGACGATTGAGCGGCTAACCAACCGGCATAAGGGTCACCGGTTTCGCGCGCCAGAAAATCGGCGAAACCTATTTGTACTCGTCCCGGTGACTCCAATTTTTCATTTCCATCACCAAAACCGATATTTTTGGACTCCGGTTGCCAGGTATAAGCGAGTGCTTTACCTGCATTCTGATACCACGGATGCTTCATGAAATCGACTTTGCAGATGTAAGAAAGCAACATCGGCATATAGTGTAATGTTTGTATATTGGTACCATAGTAGCTGATTCCATTTTGCCAGGCGCCATCCCGGTTAAAACCGGATGCCGGGGCGCGGGCAGTCCATAATTCATAATAAAACTCCATCATGAGGCGTATTTCGTCTTTATATTCTGTTTTGTCGTATAGCATGAGGGCTATTTGGAAGAAGACACGCATGTTCTGTTGCCAAAAGTGGTTGTCGAATATATGGTTCTCCTTGCTGCCGCAGTGTACTTTGTAATATTTACGCATGATGCGTATCATTACGTCTTCGATAGCTGCCTTTTCTTGTTGGTTGAGCCGCCCCATTAACAAATCATACCCTTTCAGATAACATCTGCCTACGTTGGTGGCGAGAAAGTTGTCGCTGAACAATAACTGGTCACTGACAGGATAAGCCAACAGTTGCGTAATTATTTCGTGCGCTTTTGTAAGATATTGTTCATCCAGCGTCAGTAGCCAGGCATCGTGCAGATACATCATTTCATTGCATAGGGTACTGGAAATATCCCATACATGCAAGTCTCCCATGGTTGTGTATTCTTTTCGTAGGGCTGTTCGTGCACGCCCCAACATAGCGTTGTACTCCGGATGGGAAGATGCCCTTTGGCGCGCTTCCGGCAGTTCATTGTCAAAGTAGCACTTAAGCCGCGGATGATTGTGCGGCAAATTATTGTAAAAAGTAGTGAAAGGCGGTGTGACAAACCGAGGAATATCATCGGTGATTTCAAATTGATAGGTATCGCTCCATTCGCCGGCACTGCCGCTGGCGTCGATGTTGCGGAAACGCCAGTACCATACGCCGTTTTCCAATATTTTGTGCGGATTGTACATACACCATTCCACAGCTTCCGACAGGGTGGTATGCGATTCTGCGAAGTCTTGCCGTGTGGAGAGTGCAAACTGAAGTAGTTTTCCGGTCTTCATCTGCTGCGGAACGATGAGCGGACATGGGTTTAGGTAAATCTTGTTATCCGCTTTCGGGTAGGGGTTCTCGCGTATCTTGTCGTGATAGGCTTCTTGCAGCTCTACTGCCGGCGGTTCTTCGGCGGTTGGGAGGGTGGGCGCAGGCTCGTCGGAACATGCATTTCCGACAGACAATAATACAAAGATACTTGCGATGAAACAGGAATCGCGGACTGTGTTTTTCATATTGAATGGTGGTATTAAAGAAAAAAGAGAAAAGGAGAAAATGGAGGAACTGTCGTTTGCACGATATTCCTCCGTTCTCTCCATTATATATTAAGTAGGTAGATTAATATACTTCAAGTTCGCAAATGGAAGCTTCGCAGGGATTTCCGTTACTGACAGAAGAGTGAATGAACAAGCGCACATAGCGTTTTTTCATAGACTTGAAAGTGGCTTCCCATACCGAACTTTTACTTTGATTACATTCGCGTTCCACTTCTTTAACTACGGGTTTCCATTTCTCACCGTCATCGGATACTTCTATACTGTACTTGGCGACACGGTCTGCATAATCTCCGTTTACAACCACTTTGCTGAATTTGGTTTTCTCGCCGAAGTCAATCTGCAACCAGGACTCGGCAGCTCCCTTGATAGCGCTCCAACGTGTTTTGTTGTCACCGTCTACCGCTTTATCCGGGCCATAGTTTGCCGGACGCGCCCATTCGCTGCTGGCTGTTATTGTCTTGTTTAAGGCTAAGTTTTCTTGTGCCTGTGCATAAGCGCTCATTAAGAATAAGCCAAATGCCGCAAAAATAATCTTTTTCATAATCTTAATTTTTTAATTAGAACATAATCTTAATTTAAATAAGTAATTAGTTTAGAATGTAAGGATCGGACGCATCCATCGTTTGATATAAGGATTACCTTTCGCGGTATCTTTAGTAGGGTCTTCTACAATACCATATTTACTATCGGAGAAATTGACATGCCATTCATGCCCTGTACTGAGGAAAGATACCGTATGGTATTCCCACTCTGAACCATTATATAAGGTGTTCATCAGGGTAACTTTTTCTACCCCCTCATCTATCAGATTTTGTAATGCTTTCTTTACAATGCCGTCTGTTTTTGTTTCCGGATTATAATAGTGGTGTTGCAAGTCTCTCATTTGTCCGGCACAGGGACAATACCATCCGCTACTTCCTTCAGGAGCTTCCAAAACATATTTATTGTTTGTAAATTGGGTTAAAGCACCATACTGTCCTTTACCTTCAGAACCTTCCTCTGAATGCGATTTTAGTAACGCCTGGGTATTGGAGTATCCTGTATAACCGGTGCCATCTTCATCAACGGTCAGACGGGACACCTCTTCTAAAGGTAGAATACTCTTTTTATCCGTGCTTTGCAGACGTACACCACCACCGGCTACTCCATCAGTGTCAAACAAAGCCAGTGCATAACCCTGTATTTCCTTATCCCGGAATATCTCGCCATAATCCTCGGTTTTGTCGCCCTTGCCCATACCTACTTTAAAGATAACACCAATTACAGGATTATCGGTATCGGCTATGTAGTCTTTGGAGTAACTTCCGTCTTTATACAGGTAATCTCCCACATGCGGACGTTTTACCACGTTACCGTTTGCTTCGTTGTTTTGGTCCGGTGTATTCCATGAATCTGATACGGTTACTTCTATTTGGGCGTCTTCAGGGCCGAATATCTTTTTCCCCATCAGATATCCGCGGGCGAGTATGCGCTTATTGCGCACAACCGGAATTCCGGCGGGAATTTGTTGTGTATATTGTTGGTTGTTCCGGTTAACAAAATTCATGGAGATTGTTTCCAAAGCAAGTTCTTCTCCGGCAGAGGCAAAGATATAGGCGGTTGATACGATGCGCTCGGTATTGGTGTCCGGTTCATCGGCTGCAAACTCCCGACTGTGGTTTACTTCTGTTTGGTTCAGAGGCTTTTCGGTAGAAACATTGTATTCCGTAGGAATTTTCAGTGTTATGTTCATGCTTTTGCCTATGCTGAAGTTGGCTTCGTCTTTTTCCATAAAGACTACTTTACAGAAAGGACGTTGCAGGGTCGCGGTAACGTTACTTGCAAATTCCGCTTCTTTAAAGAATGTGGTTTTTCCGCAGAAGGCATCGCAGGCGTTGTTATAGAAAAGAAGCGACGGATCTTTTACGGCGATTTTCTTCAAATCTTTTGTGTCGTAATATTTGTCGGCGTAATGTATATATTTCACTTTGTCGTTTACACTGATTTCTTCTGTCGGAGCATTGGCTTCTACGTAGTCTGCCCATATCAGACAGTTGTAGGAAGCGGATTCCAGTTCTGTCTCAAAAACCAGCAGTTCTTGTCCGTCTGCTCCGTAACCCAACTGTTCACTGCGATAGACGAGAGCGGGAGTCTTATCCTGGCTCCATACTTCGAGGATGCAACGTAGCTGGTGTCCGTCCTCAAAGGGTAGGGCAGTACGGGTTGCCGCATCTTGGGGTAGAGTGGCCGATATACGGATACGGTTACTTTCACTTGGACTTTGCTTTACCTCTTCCTGGCTGCATGCGGTGAACAGGAGTATCCACAAGGTGGATAGAGCGTATAGTATATTGTTTTTTGTTGTCATGATAGCTGTGTTTAAAGTTTAAAAAGTCAGGATGAGGCGGAGGGATGCCGGACAATCTGTTTTTCCGTTTGTTCCGGAATTGCCATATGATTCACTTTTCGATGTAACAAAACGTCGCGGCCATATTTTATTATTGGATGTAGCAGTACTGCTGCTCCAATAGGTTGCGGCTTGTAATAATTGGGCTTGTTGAAGATTTTGTAATTCCTTTAATTGGCTTCCCACTATGTTGTATGTCAGTTCTGCTACTTCACCCGAAGGCTTCTGGGCATATACTTTTAGGAACTCTTCCATTTGACTTCCGGCGGGAATGTACCAACCGCTTGTGTTTTTTGGAGTTGCGTTTTGCTCTTTGAATGTTTTGAGTCCCGTTATGGGGGCGGTATCTTTGCTCGCATCTATGGCGATGTATATATTCGTATTTTTGAAACCGGCTACATCGGGAATTTTTCCGCCTTCATAAGGATTGATTCCATACTCTGCGGTGAGCTCTTGGGTAATGATGGCTTGTTGTGAATCAATAGCGTCCTGCAGTGCTACGACCCAGCCTTGAATTTCTTCTTCTGCGAATGTTATGTCCGGATAGTTGGCTTTTGTATCATCTTTACAAGTACTGTTGGCATCGTTTTTTAATGCGAATATTATGCCAATAGCCGGATTATCATCTGTGCCCTTGTACTCTTTCGACCATGTGCCGTCTTTATAGTAGAACGAACCCACATGCGGTTTCTCTTCCATAGGATCTCCTGCGTCAATATCTTTTTCCCAATCGGTACTGAAGTCGAAACTAAGGGTGATATCCTCTTCGAATATTTGATCGGATATCAAAGCGCCATTGGCGATGATGCGTGTGTTACGTATAATAGGAACGCCTGCCGGTATTGTTATATCCCGGATATCGTCTCCAATGGTAAAAGTCAGGTCTATATTGTCGAGCGATGTTTGATTGGACGTTGCGAATATATAGTTGCTAAATAAGGTGCAATCGTCTGCCGGAGTATTTGTCATGTCCGTGCGTGTCCATTCAATAATGCTTTCTTCACTTAAAGGGGCTTCTGCGCCTACATCGAATCCTGAGGGAACTTTATAGCTGACCAGCATTTGGCTGCATGTTTTGTATGCATCAAGGTTCTTCTCTTTAATGATGAGTTTGGAGAACGGGCGTGCCAATTCAGCTGTTGATTTATAGGTTTCACCGGCTTTTTCCAACACGAATTTGTCGTAGAAGGCATCGCAGGCGTCATTATTGAACAATCCGGCGTCTTTGGTATCTTTTATTGTCACTTGTTTCAGGTTTTGGGTAGTGGAGTAAAATCGGTCTTCGTAGTGCATATATGTATATCCGTCTAATTCTAAGTTTTGTGTTTTTGCGTTTTCGGCTACGTAGTCCGCCCACATCAGGCAGTCATAATTTCCGGTTTCTGTCAGTTCAAAGTCAAAGACAAACGAAGCTTCTCCCTTTAAGGCGGTTATTTCCTGACGGTGTTTCAATGTAGGAGTGTCACCTTGTGTCCAAACTTCGAGGATACAACGTAATTTATATCCTTCCATAATGGGGAGTGCTCTGGTAAGAGGAGTTTCTTGTGGAAGCGTAGCGCTGATTTGCACGGAAGAAACCGTTGGACCGGATGAATCGGTTATTTCTTCATTACTGCATGCTACAGCGATAAGCCCCATACAAAGAAACATGACAAACTGTAATAGATTTCTTGTTGTGTTCATAATATTACTTTAATTTAAAGAGTCTTTATGCCTTAACTTCCGGATACAGGAGCCGAAAAAGATTAAGAACACATTGCAAATATAGATGCTTATACTATTGAGAGGGCTAAAATTTGTTGAAAGAACTTTCAGTCTTGTTGTGAAAATGCCTTATTTGAGTGGTTCTTAGGCCTGTTTTATAAAATGAGCGATGTATATGGGGAAATATACATCGCTCGGCGCTTATGAAATGTCTTTACCGACAGAAACTGATAAAAACCACCGGTAAAGAACAGAGGGGACTTAGAAAGTTAGGATGAGGCGAACTGAGCCAACACCTTGGGGGTTTGCTGCACCATCAGAGTTAGCACCCCAACTGTTTTTCCAACTATACGTATAAGCTCCTTCTTTACCTGCTCTATTTACTACATATGCTTGGCTGGTACTAAAGCGAACAGGAATCCATCCATTGTTAAAGGCTATACTACTACATAAATAATTAGATGTACCAAGTAGATAGCTTTCTGAATTCAAGTCTTTTATCGCTTTTTCTACGACTAAGGGGATATTCGGTTTTTCCGTTTTTCCATCTTTGAAATCTTGTTCGGTGGGAGGGTTTGTTGGTGCTTCTTCTATTCTCTCTGAATATACAGATAGTAGAGCTTGGAGTTGTACATAATCAGGGATATACCATTCTGTAGCTGTATTTGGAGTTGTATTTGATGTTCTATATTGGGTTACGGCTTCTTTAAATTTAGCTTCTACGTTATTGTTCCGCAAATACTCAGTTGTGCTATTATATCCTCTGATGTTTTTTTCTTTATGGATAGAAAAATTGGCAGGAGGAGTGTCTGCTTCACTACCAAAATTCTTTCCGCTAGCGAATACATTACCTGCGTTTGTGACATCTGTCAAAGCTACTACCAAGCCATGTAATTTGTTGTCTTTAAAGTTTTTACCGTCTGTTAAGGTGTAGTTGGATATATTGTCCTTTATGTTGTATCTGCCGGTTGAAGAAATCTCTCCATTTTCAGCCACCGCAAACACAACCCCGATAATATTTGCTTTATTCTCTTCAGTAACTTCGGAGCAGGTTGTTCCATCGTTCAAGTAGTAGTCTCCAACTTTAATTGTAGGTTCGACGTTGATGTCGTCTTTGGTTTCGTCTGCGTTCCAGTCTGTACTGAAATTGAAATCTAAAGTGACCCCGTCACTAACTATAGTTCCCGCATCAAGAAGGCTGCCGGTTGCGATAGTTTTGGTATTGTTCTTAATGGGCATACCGGCAGGGATAGTCAAAGCTTTGGCTGTTCCATCAGTTGGAGTAATAGTTAATTTTATATCACCTAAAGCTACATCAGCTGCTGTACAGGGAATATAGGTAGAGAACAAAATAGCATTTTCTGTTGTGGCGTCAGAAGCAGCTGCAGTAATTGTTTTAGTATAAGTAATAGAGGCTTTGTCATTCCATGTCGTAAAGTTAGAAACATTTATTCCCATTGCATGCTTCGATTCTACTTTAATTTCTCCTGTAAAGTTTTTGAAGTTTTCTACTGTCTTCTCTTTTAGAATTAATTTTGCAAACGGACGTTTCAACACTACCGGTTCTGTTGTAACTGCAGCAGCTCCCTTTGTTATTTCCATATTACCGCAAAATGCATCGCAAGCATCATTATCAATGAGGTCTGTCGTACTTGTTGTCATAACAGCAATACCTTTCAATCCACTGTATTTATTACTACCACCATATTTAGTGTTGTAGTACTTATCCGTAAATAAGTTTTCTGATGTAGTAATACTTTCAGGAAGAGAAGTAGCGTTTCCTTCCGCCGGTGTATTATTCGTAATAAAATCCGCCCACAATAGACATTGGTAAGTACCCTGCTCTATGACCTTAAACTCGAAGTTGAGGTCTGAGTTATTACTGACCAACTTTTCATGACGTTGCAATAAACTGGTGTAACTCTCATCCCATACTTCAAGGATGCATCGTAAGTAATGTTCGTCCTTAACGGGTATTTCGCCCGCCGTTCGTGTCTCTGCAAAATCTTCGGGTAGGCTGGCGCTGATACGTACGGTATTATTCTCTTCTGAGTTTCCTGTCATTTCTTCTTTACTGCAAGAGGTATGGAACAATGCAGTAAGCAAGAGCATTACCAGTCCGGTAAAAACCTTTTTCGTGTTCATAATATTACATTAAAATTAATTGGAAATAAGTTTATCTGTGTTGCAAATATAGGCAAGATGACTGAAAGAGACTTTTAAGTGTGTTGAAACAACTTGCAGATTTGTTGTAAAAACAGGCTTTTTATATCGAAAGCAATGATTCTCATAAAGAAAAAGACCGAAGTAAAGTATGTTGAAACTTTAGCTCCGGTCTTTTTAAAACTAAAAAACGTATCCTGAAAAATGAGTTGTTATTCCTCTATAATCAAACGGAACCCAACATTGAACACTCGTTGATAAGGATAGAATCCTTTACGTGAATGTGATGTAGAGAATTTTGGGCGTTCTATATACGAACCGCCACGTACTACCTTATGTTCGGATGTTGTTTTGGAAGCCGCATTATAAGGGTAGGGGGTGTAGTCCGAACGTGTCCACTCGGCTACATTGCCATGCATACAGTACAGTCCGAAAGGATTGGCTTCGTACTTTTTACCGCCAATCTGTACAAGTTCACCATCGTCCACACTTTCTTCTTTGGGTAGGAATGTATAGTACTTGTACCATGAGTTGTCCGGTTTCATAGGTTTGGGGTCGACACCGGCCACGGCGAAGAGCAATGTGGTTTTATCGGCGAGATTGTCTTTTTTACCGAAATCGCTGTTTTTGGTTCCGTACCAGAAGTCCGTGTCGCTGCCGGCACGACAAGCCCACTCCCATTGGGCTTCGGTAGGAAGCGTAATCTTCAGTCCGGTCTTGGCGCTCAACTTCTTGCAATATTCCATGGCGTCGTTGTAGCTTACGCGTATTACGGGCTGCTGCGGTTCGTTGGCGGGATATCCCTGTACCACGTGGTCTTTCCATTGTTGGTCTACATACCGACTGTCGTGTTCGGGGAATATGACGTTGTACTGCTGGTTGGTAACTTCCAGCTCACCCATCCAGAAAGCTTTGTCTATTTTTACTTTGGCGGTGGGATATGCATCGGGTTCGCCGTTGTAACTACCCATTACAAATTCTCCGGCGGGAATGCGTACAAAGTTCAGCTTCACACCCGGGGCTATTTCTATGCTCTTATGGATTCCGCCGCCGGCTTGTGCCTGCTTGGCTTTTGCCGTTTCGGCATTGAAAGGCCAGCCGGCTACGGTAAGTTCTTTGGCTTCTACCGATTTCAATGCTGCGGGCATAACAGGCGTGATTTCTCCCTTGCCTTTCAGATAGGCTGCATAGTCGGCAATTTCTTTTTTCCAATCAACTCCGGCGCCGTTGGCATATTTGTCGGTAAGTTCTTTGCGACGTTTTATTTGATCGAAGCCCTTGTAGGGCAGGTAATTCAAAACATTGGCATTGAAATACCCCTTGTCGGGCGCATTGTAGTCAATCCAGTTATAGAGTTTACGCCATTCGTCATCGGTGAGCTGCACGTTGTAGTGTCCCTTTTTCAACATTCTTACCAGTTCGCTCGTGTTGGGATGATATTCATAGGGCTGTAATACCACCATGTCGCCTTCGCCGCCTTGGCGATGTACGTAAGGGTGCAGATTCAGGTAGGAAGTGCCGTAACCCAAGCGGTCTTTCTTACCACCACGCAGATCGAAAGCTTTATCGCC
>OGUF01000254.1_pt1 | contig 39226 bp, 38 predicted proteins | sample 1573681 | NCBI WGS metagenome assembly OGUF01 (sample SAMEA2582049, study PRJEB24529) | metagenome | biome: Human gut stool | place: China | collected 2011
AAATCCATCGGTTTCACGCTTCTTTCTTTGCATTTTGCAGAGTGCTGCGGGCAAGTGCATCGCTTTTATGCCCCCTTCTCGGAAATCCCTTCAAAAATCTCCGCACCATCGTAGGTCGATACAGCCTTGAGCTGCTCCACTTGATTGAAGCTGGCGTTCAGCGTAATCGAGATCTCATAGTCTTTTCGGACGCGAATCTCCTTGATGAACTGCTGCAAAATGGCGCGGCGTTCATCGTGGTTGGCAGTGTCGTACACATCCGCCCATGTAAACAGCTCGTTGCAGATTCGTTCACCCGTTGCAGCAGGATCATAATGCATCACACCCTCCGTTTCTTCCGCCGTGAGAGGGCGGAGCTTCATCTCCCATGCCGGATACGGCCAGCACATGATTTTTCACCAACATGAAAATACGGTCGGCAACAGCACTATGATTTTTGGTGCGCTTTTTGACGTTGGAAACTTCCAGCAATCGAGACAGTCGGAAGTACCATGTGGTCATCTTGAACCACGGAAGCAAATAGGTCGATTTCATTATCAATAATCCTCCAGTTATTTTATCAAATGTGAACATTCGGACAAAAAGGATCGTGGTGGCCCACGACACCTTGCCCTTAAAAGCGCAAAAACGCCAGCCTCCCATTGAGGGAAGCTGGCGCAGTACAGCATATCGGCACGATCGTGGGTGGCAAAACGGAACGATTGTGCCTGTTTCGGAGCGGTCTGGTCTACGGCAGCAGACAGGCTTTTTTGATGCGTTACCCCAATAAAAAATCACAGTTACCTCCACAAACAGCAACTGTGATCGGATAGCGTGTGAAATCGCCCAGACGAGTTACCGTTTTTTATAACTCGACCGGGAAAAGGCATAAATCAGCACAACAGGACAAAATCACCCGAACGATGATGTTGTACTGTTCTTTCTGTAAGAACGATACAATACTATTGAGGTGATGCTATAACCACCCGTCACCCCCCTTCCGCAAAGGCGCTGAAGGGCAAAAAGGTGAATACCATAGCCAGCGTCAAAAGGGCACTGACAAGGCGTGTTCGTTTTGAGAATCGTTGTTTCATGGGGTGCTCCTTTCTGTGGTAAAATTTTTTTAGGGCCCCATTCGGGAGAAGCGTCAGCTTCCCCCGAAAAAAGTGGTCATTGCCCGGCAGGGGGCAGAATGGTCATTCTGCCGTCCACGGCGGCGTCCACCATCTCGTGCTCCCGGAAATACTCCATCAGGACATCCTGACAGGAGGTTGCCACGCTGCGGGGCTTCTGCAGCTTGCAGATGGTTTCGTAGGAGATGTTGAAAAAGCTCTCGATGTTTTTGAAGTGGTAGTTCTGCAGCCCCACGGTGAACAGGGCATCGTCGCTGATCTCCTTGCCCACCTCCTTGCCGCAGTAGGTAAAGTAATCAAAGTCGCCCTTGGCGCGGTCGTAGCGCAGCCGCAGGGTGGAGGGCAGCTGGTAGAACTCGGTGTGGCCGGTGTAGGCTTCCTCCCGCAGCATGTAGTGGAGCATCTGGCGCAGCTGCCGGCCTGTCACCTTGAACATAAACACGCCGTCGTCGTAGGGGAAACCCTCGATGAGGTCGCCGTAGGTGACAATGGGGCCCAGCTTTTCGGCCCGGATGCTGCCGGAGCCGATGAGCATAATATCGATGCCAAGGCTGCGGGTGAAGATGTCCGCAAACAGGTTGCCCAGCTCGGTCTCCCGGGTGCGCTCCGGGTGGGTCAGCTCCCGGCGGAAGCGCGCCACGATGTGGCTGTACTTTTCGTCCACCTGACTGGTGAAGCGGTGCAGCACCTGCTCCATGGCGGGGTTGCGGGGGCAGGTGTCGGCGGTGATGGGCACCGTGTGCCATGTGTAGGAATCGATGCAGTTGTTGTCCGTGTCCACAATGATGTCAAAGCGGCCGATCTGGTCGGTGCCGGTGCCCGCCTGCGCAATGACCACGCCGTTTTCCTCCACCGCGTGCTCTGGCAGGGTGTGGCTGTGCCCGCCGATGATCAGGTCCACCCCCCAGGCCGGGTCCAGCTGGCGGGCCAGATGGCGGTCCTCCTCAAAGCCGATGTGGGTCAGCAGCACGGTAAAATCGATGTCGATGCTGTTGTGGGCGTTGCAGATCTTGCCCACCTCGGCGGCAGCGGCGGCGGTGTCCACAAAGGACCCCACCAGCGATTCGGACTTGGTCTGGTTGATGACGTCTTGCGTGATGATGCCGATGAAGAGGATGTTCATGCCGTCCACCCGCAGGATCTTGTAGGGGGTAAACAGCCGGGTGGAGGTGTTTTTGATGTAGAGGTTGGCGTTGATGATGGGAAAGCGCGCGCATTTTTCGATGAACAGCAGATGCGCGATGCCGTAATCCACCTCGTGGTTGCCGATGGTAACCACGTCCGGGGCAAGGGCGTTCATGATCTCGATGGTGGAAAGCCCCTTGTATTCGGAATCAATGACCGAGCCCCGGAACATATCACCTGCAATGGCGTAGATGGTGTTGGGCTCCTCTGCCCTCACCTTTTCGATGTAGCCGGACAGCATGGAAACGCCGCCCACCAGTTTTTCGTCCACCTGCTCTGCCAGAAAGTCTCCGTGCAGATCATTGGAGTGGAGGATGGTGATCTTTTTGGTGTGTTTCATGGTGCATTCCTCCCGGTGTGGGTCGGCAGCGGTCAGCCCATGGCCTCCTGCCGCGCAAAGTAGACAGTATTGACAAGGCTCATGTAGCTCTCTTCGCCGTCCAGATAGAACTTCAGGGCAAGGGTGTCCTCGTCCTCCAGCGTGACGGCGTAGCGGGAGCCGTCCTCCCCGGTAAAGGTAGCGTACCACTCCTGATTGGTCTGGAAGGGCACCTCCGGGGTGCCCTCCTGATAGAACAGGTCGGCTTCCTCCACATTCAGCTCCGGGTAGGGGGTGATGTAGCTGGCGGTGAAGGGCAGCTGGCTGCCTTCGGTGTCGGCGTCGGTGGGCAAAAAGCACATCCGGTCGGCGTCTGCGGGGTCAGTGTCAAAAACGCCCTCGTCGGTGTCGCGGTAGATCTCCAGCCAGTTGCCCTCCAGCGACCACGGGCTGGTGTCGGTCTCCCAGTCGTCCCCTTCCGGGTAGATGGTAAAGTCGCACACGCCGTCTGCCTGCACCACATGGCCGTTCTCGCCGGAAAGGAAGGGGCTGAATACCAGCTCTTCGCCGGTGCTGGGGTACAGCTCCACCTCGGTGTTGGGGGCGATATCGCTGATGTTGCACAGCAGCAGGATGGGCTGACCGTCCTCACTGTAATAGAGCTGTTTACCGCGCTGGAGCGGTTTTTCGGCATCGTCTGTCAGGCTCGTCTCGTAGACGAACAGGGTGGCCTGCGCCTCCTGCGGGAAGATGCAGTACAGGTCGCACCCGCCATCCGGTGCCACGACCCAGTGATCCTGCGGGATGTCGTAGACGAAGCCCCACAGCTCCCGCAGGTCGGTCTGGCTGTCCAGCACCTGCTGCACATCGGTGGTGATCTCGTAGGAGCCGCCCAGATACAGCACGCAGGCGCGGTATTCGTCCTCCCCTGCCAGAAGGCGCATGTAGGTCACGTCCTCCGGCTCGGTGTACTCCTGTTTGGCGGAGGACGATGCGATCATGTTGTCTCCGTCCAGCATTTTTTCGGGCTTGGAGCTGGACGCGCTGCTGCCTTTACCGCAGCCCGCCAGACCGATAGTCAGCGCCAGCAGGGCTGCCAGAAGTTTCAGTCGTTTCATAAGTTCTCCTTTCTCATGCCCTGCCGGGGCGCACCTCAGAGGGCAGCGCCGGACGCCGGGTGGTTGGAAAAAACGTCTACGCCCTCCACCGGCACAGGGCTGTCGGTCTCGGCGGAAAACTGGGGCGACCAGTCCAGCGTGCGGCCGGTGGTGCAGTAGACCACCGCCGTGATATCGGGGGTGTCAGGGGTGCCGTTGCACAGCAGCAGAATGGGCTGGCCATCCTGCTTGCAATAAAGCTCCCGGCCCGTCTGGTGCGGGTACTGGGGGTCCTGCTTTTCGTAGAGGAACAGGGTGTCCCGGCTGCTGACGGCAAAGATGCAGTACAACTCCCGCCCGCCGCCCGGCGCAGTGACCCGGTGATCTGCCGGGATGTCCGTAACAAACTGCCACGGCTGTTCCTGCAGGCTGTCCAGCGCAGCGTCCACATCGGCGGTGCGCTCCGGGACACTGCCCAGATAGAGCACCACGGCAAGGCTGCCGTTCTGCTCTGCCTGCTGCCGCAGCTGCGCCACGGTCACAGCGTCCTGCCGGGGGACGTTGTCCGGGGCGGACGCGCCGGAGCGGATGGGGTCGCCGTCCACCGGTCCGCAGCCCGCAAGCCCCAGTGTCAACGCCAGCGCGGCGGCAAACAGCTTCATGGTCACGCCCTTCATCTTACGCCCACGGGTCGGCCGATGTCGGGATGCGGATACCGGTCATCAGGTACTGCTCCCACAGAAACCACTGCCCGTTGCCCTTGCGGCGCAGCTTGATGGGGCGGGGGTCATCGGCACCGCCGCAGGGGATGAACAGTTTGCAGTAGCCCTCCTCGGTGTTGGAGGTGTGGTCACTGCCCACCAGAAGCGTGAAGGGCTGGCGGGGGGTATAGCCATTTTCCGGCGATGCACCCACAAAGTAGGAGAAGGGGATGTAGCTCTTGCCGTCCCGGAAGCGGTCGTTCAAAAAGGAGATATCCTGCCCGTTCAGCGGACGGGGGCCCCGCAGCCAGTTGAGCATTTCCTTTCCGATGTTCTTGTCGGCGCCGTAGGCGCACAGCGCACAGACGGTGAGGGCTGCAGTCTTGAAGGGGGTGTCAAGGCTTGCTTCCGGCAGCGCCTGCATCTGGGCAAGGCTTTCCGGCAGAGCCTGAAAGGTAAAGGTGACGGTCTGGTTGCCGCCGGTGGCAGCCGTGGCCTGCTTCATCTTATCAAAAAGTCCCATGAAAATGCTCCTTTCTGTTTCAGCCGTAAAGGGTTCAGCTCCGGTTCGGGTCATGGCGGGGCACGGTCCGCCTGCGGACGATCTTCTGGTTCAGATCCAGACTGAGGTTTGCAAAATAGCCGTTTTCAAAATACCATGCAATGTCCTTTGTGTCCATACCAACGCTGTTGCACAGCCACCGCAAAGGCACTTCCGGCCCGGAGTAGCTCTCCACCCTGCGGGCGATGGTTCTTGCATGGTAGCGGCGGGCCTCCCCGCGGGCAAACAGCGCGAGGGGCACAGCGCCCACCACGATCCAGAACACATAGCCTCCGATGTGGGAATAGTCCTTATCCTGCAAACTCAGGCAAAGGGTATACAGCCCGCCGACAGAGCAGAACACGCAGAAGGCAAGCCCTGCGTTCCGCAGCCATTTGAGGACACGGGGGATCTCGCCCCGGGCTTTTTCCGAAAGATAAGGGTTCATAAACATGCTCCTTTCAGAACGAACCTCCTCCGCCGCCGTGGGTCGTGCCGCTGGAGGAGGTGTGGGTGGAGCTGCCGCCGGAGCTGTTGGAGTCCTTTTCCTCCACATGCTCCGTGCGCTGCACATCCCGGTACAGGAACAGCTCCCGGCTGTTGGTCAGATTCATGCTGCCCTCCCGCACATAGCTGGCGGCGTTCTCCTGGAACGCCACGCTGCGCAGCTGGCTTTTCATTACGCTGACGACGACCCATGCCAGCACAAGGCCGATGCCCAGCGCAAGGAACAGGTACATGAGAGACAGCGGCTCCCGGGGCAGGTTATTCACGTCATAGGGGTGGCCCTCCCGGGCAGCGTCGATGTAGGTATCCGACCACTGGACAAAGGTGCGGAATGCACCGGCGTAATCTCCATCGGCCATGAAGGGGGTCATCTGCTCACCAAGGTACTGGATGCCGGCATCCGTAAAGGCGGTGATGCCGTAGCCGCAGGTGGAGATGTGCCATTTGCGGTCGCCCACGCTCACCAGCAGCAGCACGCCGTCCATATCGGGGCCGTAGCCGTACTGGCAGTAGTCATACAGATCATCGGCAAACTGCTCCATGCTGTCGGCACCAACGCTTTCCATCGACTCGATGGTGGCAATGGTCACATCGAAGCTCTGGCGCAGGCTCAGCTCTTCCAGTGCGTCCTCCAGCTCGTTGTCCTCGTCCTCGGTCAGCACCTCAGCGTCGTCGAACATGCGGTAGTACAGGTCGGCAAAGCCGCCCTCTACCGCAAAGGCCGGAACAGCCAGCGCCGCCGCAAGGACCAGTGCTGCCAGCGCCGCAAAGAGGGAGTGCAGTCGGTTGGAAGTCTTTTTCATCGTTCGTCCCTCCTTTACAGGATCCGTGCCAGCCACAGCAGCCACATCACGCCGTAGGATGCGGCGGAAAGGGCAGCCGTAAGGCCCAGCATCCACTTGCGGGCAGCGCCCTTGTCCACGGGCAAGTCACCCACGAATCTGCCGGTCTGACCGTTCATGGCAAACAGGTAGTTTTCGCCCCGCCAGCTGGTGCTCAGCAGCCAGACCGGGAACAGGGCGTACTTTGCCTTGCCGCCGTGCAGCTGGATGCTGCTGCTTTCCACCTTGACCGAATCGTAGCCGGTAACGGTCTGCTGGAACGTCTCCTCGGTGGAGCGGCGGATGCGCTTGTTGGCCCGTTCGATGCTCTCCTCGGCGTTCACGTCGTATTTGTCCGCCACATAGCCCGCCAGATAGGCCGTCTGGAACGGGATGGCGTCCTGCATGGCAAAGGGCTCGATGGATTCCATCAGGTCGTCCTCGATCTTGGACGAGCCGTCCACCGGCACTGCGTCAAAACCCAGTGTGCCGTCCCGCCGGACGGAGTAGTAGTTGGTCTCGGTATAGTCGTATTTGCTGTCCGACCAGCAGCGGGTCCGGGTGGCGGTGAACCGCAGCTGAGCATCGGCGTCGCTGTCGAAGAGCCAGAAGGGCACATACACGCCCTTGATCTCGTCGATGTGGTTCTGGCTGCGGAACACCCGGGGCAGCAGGGTCTTGCCCTTGAGATGCTCCTGCAGCTTTGCCTTGGCGGCCTTTTTGTCCAGCTTAAAGGGGATGATGAGGTCGGGCCGCAGCGTCCCGGCAAACTGTCCGGTGAGGACGATGGGGTTGCCGCAGAACGGGCAGGCGGACGCGGCCATGGTGTCATCGCCCACGATCTCGCCGCCGCAACTCTTGCAGCTGTAAGTATGCAGACCGGCGGTCTCCCCTTCTGCCCAGCTGCCGCCGGGGGTAGTCCACTCCATCTCGCTGGGTTTTTCGTCCTTCAGTTCCTCATCGTAGCCCTTGAGGGTATCCACGTCGAACTCGGTATCGCAGTAGGGGCATTTCATCTTCTGGGTGGCGCTGTCAAACTGGATGGCGCCATCGCAGCAGGGGCACTTGTATTCCAGCATTCCTGCCATAGCGTTTCCTCCTGTTGTTCCAAAGGGGGCCGGGGGCTCTTCCCCGGCCCCGCTGTTTTTGTGTTGGTCTCCCCGCCGAAGCGGTCGGCTCAGAAATCCGTAGTGATGCGGAACACCACCGGCTCATCCGGCTCGGTGGCTTTGCCGTAGTGGCCCACTGCCAGGAAAGCGTTTTCCTCCAGCGGCAGGAAGACATCAAAGGTGCAGAACTCTCCGCACAGCTGGCACAGGGTCTCGCGCTCGCCCACGGGGAGGGACTTTTTTAAAAAAGTGCCGTCCGGCGCGTACAGCTCCCATACATAGCCCGTGTCCAGCAGATAGCCGTTGGGGCGCTTCATCATCACGGCGTCAAAGCTGCCCACCGGCTGCGAGCTGCGGGCCAGCTCATTGCCGTCCAGATCAAAGGCAGCAAAGTAATCATCGCCGCTGGATTCCAGCTCGCCCACCGTCAGCAGCTCGTCCCCGCTGAGGTTCAGGGAGGGCATGCTGCAGAAGGGGCCGATCTCGTTATCCCCTTCCAGTATCAGCTCGGCGTACTCGCCGTCCTGCACCAGCACCGGCGCGGAGTTGGTCCAGTAGATCACGGTCAGATCCCGGTCCTTGGAGGAATAGCAGCTGCCCCAGTAGTCCAGTGCGTCGCCGGGCTCCTCCGGGTCGCTGCTGTTCAGATCGTAGCAGTAGACATCAAAGGTGTCCATGGCATACAGGATGCCATTGCGGTCGATGCTGAGGGCGTTTCTGCCGTCAATGTCGTACTCTGCCACAGGGGCCATCCGGTCGTCCTTGATGGCATACTCGAAGATCTTGGCAGACTGCTCTTCATCGTCCTCGTTGTAGAAGCTGAAGAAGTAATTGCCCCGGTAGCTGTCCGCTTGGATCACATGATAGGCACCGCATACCTCGCGGCGGACGTCAAAGGGGATGTACTGCGCCTTGAAGGTGTAATCGCCGATCTTCAGTTCCCCGGTCTGGAACTGGGTCACAGGGGGCCCTGCAGGGGCGGCTTTGTCCTCTGCTGATTCCGGCTGTGCCGAAGCGGACGGGGCACTGCTGCCGGAAGCCGGTGCGCTGGAAACGCTGGAAGCGCTGGCGGCACCGGAGCCGCCGCAGGCGGTCAGCCCGAGGGCGGCGGTGGCAAGGCCCATGGCCTTGAGGAAATCTCTGCGCTGGATCTTTCTCATATCCGTTCCTCCTTTTGGGGTCACTGCACTTTTGCAAAGGCTTCGTCAGCACGGCGGCTGTACAATGCCATGCCGCCGGTCTGGGCGTCGTTTGCCAGATTGATGTTCTCCACGAACCGGGCCTTTTCCTGCTCAGAGAGCTGCCCGCCCTTCATGGCGGCAGATGCCACGGCACCCATGGCACCGATCATGCCCATCTGGCCCTTCAGCTCCCGTTCCTCGGCCTTGGACATCCGGCGGCCGAACATGCTGGTCTCATTGTCGTGGACCCCGAAGATGTGGTCCAGATGCTGCCGTGCGATGTGGGCATAGCCGATTTCCCGCCGGTCCCGCTTGCTGAAGCAGATCACCAGTTCCTGCTTGATGTAGGGGTGGGGATGCAGACCCCGTCTGGTCTCTGCCTCGGTAATGCCGCGGGGCTGCACCAGCTTCAGCTTCAGGCCGCCGCCGTTGAGGGTGGGTTTCTGGCCCGGCTCCTTGGCGGGGGTCTCGTCCAGATACTCCTCATAGCTGGCGATCTGGTCGTAGCGGATCAGCTCCGGCATCTTGCCCCGGCCGCCGGTGCGGTCGTCGATGTACAGCATTCCAAGCTCATCGCAGAACACCAGCCCCATTTGCGTTGGGGTGGAGGGGTATGCGTTGACCCGGAACCCGGTCTTGTCGAACACCTCGTCGAATACCCGCTTCATCCGGGCCATGTACTCCATGTGCTCCTTTGCTTCGTCCAGCGTCAGCTCACTGAGCCGGATATATTTGGAGCACTTGTTGCCACAGTCGTCGCAGAGGAACTGTCCGTCCCGGAGCTTGGAGCGGTGCAGGGTGCCGCACTCCTTGCCGCAGACCGCACAGTTCTGTTTTGCGAATAAATTGGAGAAGAATCCCATCATGGTATGCTCCTTTCCATGTTTGCTGTTTATCAGGTCCGGTCGCTGTCGTCAAAGGGGTCGCCGCACTCCGGGCAGAACTTGGGCGGGTGAGCAGGGTCTTCCGGCTCCCAGCCGCACTTGTCGCACTTATACTTGGGCGTACCGGCGGGCTTTGGTTTGCCGCACTCGGAGCAGAAGCGACCCTTGTTCACTGCGCCGCAGCTGCACTTCCAGCCTTCTGCTGCCGCCGGGCGGGGCTTGCCGCACTCCGGGCAGAACTTGCCGGTGACGGTGGCACCGCAGCTGCAGGTCCAGCTGTCCGCAGCGGGCTTCGGCTCCGGCTTTTTGCTGCCGCATTCCGGGCAGAATTTGCCGGTAACGGTAGCGCCGCAGCTGCACTGCCAGCTGTCCGCCGGGGCGGGTGCGGGACGGCTGACCTGCTGGGGCGCGTCCACGCTGTCCGGACGCGCCTGCTGGCCCATAGCGAACAGGTTCTGGGCGCTCATGCCGCCCATGCCGCCTGCACCGGCTGCCATGCCCATGCCCATAAAGCCGGTCATGGCACCGGCGGTGTTGCCGGCGGCGGTCTTCATGGCGTCGATCTGACCACCCACCAGACGGGCGGCAGCGGTGGTGGGATCGGTGGTCATGGCATTCTCTTCCCACTCGGTGATCTTCTTCTGCTGCTCCTCCGGGATGGACAGGGAGTTGATGTTGAAGGAGAACACTTCAATGCCGCGCTTTTTGCGCCAGACGCTGGACAGCTGCTCGTTGAGCGCCTCGGAGATCTCCAGCGTGTGGGCGGGAATCTCGTAATACTGCACCTTGTTGGCCGAAAGGGTGGCCAGAGCGGGCTGCAGGGCGTTCATCAGCTCGCTCTTCAGCCGGGGTGCGATCTCGGATGCGTCATACTGGGTGGAGACGTTGCTGCACACGTTGGTGTAGAACAGCAGCGGGTCGCAGATGCGGCAGGTGAAGCTGCCGTTGCACCGCAGGTTCACCGAGAGCTTGTAGCCCCGCTCCTCGCTGACCACCACCCGGAAGGGGATGGGAGTGGCGGTGCCGTACAGGATCTCGCCCAGCTCCTTGGTGTTGATGTAGTACACCCGCTGATCCTTTCCGGTGTCGCCGCCGTAAGTAAAGCGCTTGGCCACGGTCAGGAATGTTTCCGCCAGACTGTCGCCGAAGTTGCCGGTAAAAACGCTTGGCTCGGTAGAAGCATCGAAGGTGAACTCGCCCGGCTCAGCGCACACCTCCACCACACGGCCCTGCTCCACGATGAGCATACACTGTCCGTCTGCCACGGCGATGCCGCTGCCGTTGGTGATGATGTTGTCCTCGCCGTTGTTGGAGCTGCGGCGGGAGGTGCGCTTCTGGCCCTTGACCATCAGCACATCCTTGTCCAGAGAATCGCAGTAGAAAAATTCCTTCCACTGGTCTGCAAGGGTTCCGCCCAGTGCGCCCATACCTGCTTTGATAAGACCCATAGTAATTTCCTCCTGTTATTTGTTTGGTGTAAGCGACAACGCTTTGTCATCGCATTGCGTTCGGTTTCGGTCACGGTACAGGGGTTAGATTCGGGGAGTCGTTTTTCCAGTAAATGGGACGCGTATCCCGGTCAAACAGCACTTCTCCGGCGCGGTATTTCAGGCTGCAGCCGCTGGGGCTGCCGTCATCGTTCAGCAGAATGGCCCAGAACTCGCACGGCTTGCCGTTCTGATCGGTCAATGTAAAATGCAGCTCGGTGCCGTCCTCGGTGCGGCCCTGCGTTCCCTCTGCGGTGCCGGTCAGAATGCCGCTCCACCCGTCCCATTCCACGCTCATACAGCAGCTGCCGTCCGGCAGGAAGGTCATCCAGCGGATACCCTTTGCGGACTCGTCTCCGGCGCGGTATGTTCCCCACAGCCTGCGGGGAATGGCGGTGTAGCCGATGTCGTCCCATGCCTCGGTGCGTTGAAAAACGTACCAGACCTCACTGCCCTTTTTGAGGCCGGTGGACTGCATCCGCAGCGAACCGTCCTCCATCATGGAGATGGTCCAGCGGCTTCTGCCGTCCTCGCTGAGGCTTGTCAGGTTCCAGCCCTGACTTTTTTCCCCGTCCCAGCCGGTCACAGTGCCGGCATTCAGCTCTCCGGTGCGGGTCTCGGCAGCGGACTGGATCTGCGGGCTGACGTATGTTTCCCGGATGAAGGAGACGGTCACCGTGCCGGTGATCTCGGCCTTTTCCAGCCGCAGGGTGCAGCTTTCGTTGCGGTCGGCGGGGGCATAGCTTTCACTCTGCGTCACCGCCGTGACTGCCATCCACTCGGCCAGCACCTGCCACTCCCAGTCCGGTGGCAGCGGCTGTGCATCCAGTGGGATGACCGGGACATCGTTCACATACTCTTCCCCGGACGCGCTGAACTTGCGGACCACGAAGGAAATGTTCCCCGATTCGTCCAGCGAAAAGGGCAGCTCGTCCAGCGAAGTCCACCATGCGGTGTTTCCCTCTTTCAGGCTGCCGGTGGGCAGCAGTCCTCTCTCGATGGCGGCTTGACGGTCCAGCTCATCCCGGCGCTTCACGTCGCGGTAAAGCGCCTCTTCCAGCGCAACGGGGTCTGCCCCCATGCGCTGCAGCATCTGGGTGACGGTCAGCTGGTTTCCGCTGGCAAAATCGAAGCACCAGCCGTCGTAGAAGGGGGCATCGGTACCTCCGTAGCTGCTGCTGACCACAAGGCTGACGCAGTCGCCGTACCAGCTTGCTTCCCAGTTCATTTCAATGCTGAAATCCCACACGGCCGGGTCGGCTGCCTCCGGGCGGTCTACGTACTCCTGCACATCGTATTCGTAGTACCGGGCGATCTCGGCGTTGATGCGGGCAGCATCGGCGCTGTCGCTTTCCAGTCGGGGCAGGTGGATGTTCAGCCGAACCTTGCCGCCGTTTTCCGCCTGCACCACCTTTTCAAGGGTGTACTGCTCGGTGATCGCCGCGGTGGCGTGCATGGAATCCGGCGGGGTCGATTTCAGCTCCCGGCGGCCAGCCGGGCGGGCAGAGGCTGCGGTCTTTGCCCCGCAGCCTGCCAGCAGCGCCGCCAGCAAAGCCGCCAGCGCGCCGCACAGTGCCAGGTGTTTCATCTTGCACCTCCTGCTCGTTTATCAGCCGTAGCTGTGGGTCAGCACCAGCGGGACCGTTTCGTTCGTCAAGGGGTTCTGCCCGCTCAGGGGGGTAAGGATCAGGCAATCAATGCTATAATCAAGCTTCAATGCAGCGCTGAACGCAACCCATTCCGGGCCGTTTTCGGTGTCGCGGACAAGAGAGAAGCCCAGCGCGGTGCCGTCCGGGGTAGCGCCCAGATAGGTGACAGCACCCTGATAGAAATAGCGGTTGTTGTGGGTAGCCAGCTGGCAGCCGCCGCCTGAATTCAGGTCCAGCCAGCACCAGTTCTCCCCTTCCCCAAGGCTGAAGCTGCCGGTGGAATCTACCTGCTGCGGGCTGTTCCACTCAGCAGTCAGGGGGGCAAGCTCTGTTTCCGTACCGTCTGCACACAGCAGGCTGACCTCGGCGTCCCGCAGCGCCAGCGCAGTGCCGTTGTTGGCAATATAGATGGGGTCGGCACAGAGCAGGCTCTGGCCATACAGCAGGCAGCGCAACACATCCACGTACTCCACAAAACCGTCCTCGGTAAGCAGGTAGACCACAGGGTGGAAGGACGCGCCCAGCTCACCGATGCACACATCTACATAATTATTATAGGCGTTGCGGATGGGCAGGGTGACATCGCCGTCCAGACGGATATCATAATCCTCTGCCCATGCGATGATCTCGGGGGTGTGTTTGATGGTAACGGTGCGGATGTCGCCGTCCAGCAGCACCGAAACGCTTCCGTAGGTATCGGTAAGCACCGGCGTTTTGGCAGGGGCGGCGGGGGTCAGCGGAAGCTCCACCTCCAGCGGCCGCCAGCCGCTGCCGGCGGTAGTGTGGTATCCGGCAACAAGGGTGACGGTATTTTCGTTTTTCAGCAGCACGGTCAGGTTTTCCAGCCCGTTGTCCCGCAGGGTATCGGCGCGCATCCCGGAAAGCATGCCGCTTTCCCGCAGGGAATCGTAATATTCCTGCTGCACCATGTTGCGGTCAAAGGTCTGTATGGCGGCGCGGTACACTGCAAGTTGCGTCTCGTCCGGGTCCAGTCCCATGCGCATGAGCAGCTCGGTGACCGAAAGCTTGTGCCCGGCGGCAAAATCGAAGCACCAGCCCTGAGAATAGATGGGGTCTGTACCGCCGTAGTAGCTTCTCACCACAAGGCTTACGCAGTCGCCGTACCAGTAGGCGTCCCAATCGATGTAGGTCTGCGGGCACCATTCGTCCTGCGACACCTCAGCCTGCGGGTAGCTTTCATAATCCCGATATTCCTCCGCATACATGGCGGCAAGCTCATTATTGATATATTCAGCATCCGGGCTGTCGCACACAAGCTGCGGCACATGGATGGTCAGCTTCTGGGTGATGCCGTACTCGTCCCGGACGGTTTTTTCCAGCGTGAACTGCTCCGTGATACGTTCCTTTTGAACGGCAAGCGCCGGGGCATTCTGGCTGCTGCCGGTGCTCTGGCTGGCGGCAGCGGAGCCGGAGCTGCTTTTTGTGCCGCCGCACCCGGCCAGCACCAGCGCGGCAGCCAGCACCAGCGCGGTAAGGCGTTTGTGTTTCATGGTCGTTCTCCTGTATTCTCAGTCGTAGCTGCGGGTCATTTGCAGCTGAGTCTCGCCCTCGGCAAAGGGGTTTTGCCCGTCGATCATGGTCATGGTCAGGTTGTCGTACAGGTCCATCTTGAACGCCGCCACAAAGTCGAGCCCCGTGTCGGTAAAGATGGCCAACACCATGCCCTCCGGCACCACACCCAGATACGCGGCGTCGCCCTGATCGATGCGGCTGTTGTTCTGCACGCCCAGCTGAACGCTGCCGTCGCTGCTAAGCTCCAGCCAGTTTCCGTTGGTGCAGTTGAAGGAGCCGGTGATGGAATAAGGGATACCCTGCACGCTCCACTCTGACGACAGGTCAGCCAGCTCCAACACAGAGCCATCCTTCCGGCGCAGATTCACCTTGCTATTGCCGCTGCGCTCCAGCGACACGCCGTTGTTGGCAATGTAGATGGGGTCCTGACAGATCATGGCGTTTCCGAACAGAAGGCAGCGCAGCACATCTACATACTCCACCACGCCATCTTTGGTGAGCAGATAGACCACCGGGTGGAAGACCGAGTCGGTCTGCTGACCGATGCACACGTCCACATATTCATTGTAAGAGCCAAGGATGGGATAGGTGCGCGCCTGCTCCAGCCGGAGGTTGAGCTCGGTGTTCCAGGTGGCGGTCTTGGGTGCAGGGCTCAGGGTGATGGTGACCTGCGTTCCCTTCAGCTGCACCTGCACCCCGTCGTAGGTGTCAGTCAGCACCGGCTGCGCCTGCGGCTGGGCAGCGGTCTGCAGCGGGATCTCCATATCCAGCTGCTGCCATCCCGCTTCGGACGCGGAGCTGTATCTGCCCCGGAGCACCAGCTGATTTTGCTCCGGCAAAAGCAGGCAAAGGTTTTCCAGTTCATTGTATTCCAGCGTGTCCATCCGCATTTGCGACAGTTCTCCGTCGAGACGCCAACTCTCGTAATATGCGCCCTGCGCCATCTCCCGGTCAAAGGTCTGCATGGCCTGCCGCTGCATCTGCTGCTGCACGGTGTCCGGGTCCAGACCCATCCGCTGCAGCATCTCGGCCACGGTGAGCTGCCGGCCGGTGGCAAAATCGAAGCACCAGCCGCTGTAACGCCACGGGGCGGTGCCGCCGTAGCGGTCGCGCATCACCAGACTGACGCAGTCGCCGTACCAGTAGGCATCCCAGTTCACACCGATCTGCGGGTACTCACTGCCCGGCTGTCCGGCCTCCTCGTAGGCCTCATATTCCCGGAAATGTGCCGCATAGATGTCGTTCAGTTCATCGTTGATGGAGGCGGCATCCGGGCTGTCGCATTCCAGCTGCGGCACATGGACGGACACATGGACGGAAATGTACTGCCCCGTGTCCGCCTCCCACACGCCCGAAATGTTCTTTTCCAGCGTGTACTGGTCGGTGATGCGCTCCTTCTGGGCCGTCTGCACCGCTGCGGCTGCGGCGCTTTGGGAAGCTGCGCCGGAGCCTGCGGGGGCTGCGGGGGCTGCTGCGCCGCCGCAGCCGGTCAGCCAGAGAGCCGCCGCCAGAACCACAGTAGCAAAACATTTGTGTTTCATGGGGGTGCTCCTTTCTATAAAGCCCCGGACACAGGGGGAGTGTGCCCGGGGCAAAAGGGGGTGTCCGTATCAGCGGGGCCGCTGTGCTCAGGCGGTCTTCCCTCCCTCGGCAACGACTGCGACCCAGTAGGTTGCACTGCCGTACTCGAACACATGGATGCCCACCAGCGTGACCAAAGGCGATTTCAGCTGTTCCAGAGCAGGATCGCCCGTTTGGGCCATCAGCTGTTCTCCCATCAGCTTTGCATCGTCCTGGCATACGTATCTCGGGGCAGCCTTATATGTACCCTCGCTCACCTCGTTCATAGACAGGCCGATCGGCTGGTACAGTTCCGCATTTTTGTAGCCAAGTATTGCCTTGTGAGCTTCAGCAAATGCATCCTTGCTTTCACCGAGTGGTTTGTTCGACAGAATGATCTTCGCCACTTCTTCTGCTGCTTTATTCAGGCCGCTATCCAGCGTAAGCGGGGACAGCTTTCCACGGTAGAGATTGATTGCCTCCAGCACTTTAGCGTCCTTGGGCGTAGCGGGGGCGGCGGGGGCGGCGGACCCGCCGCCGCAGCCTGCCAGCGAGAGCGCCACAACGGCTGCGCCGGTAAGGGTGAGGAATTCGCGTCTGTTCATCTTTTTCATGGGGTGCTCCTTTCTGTTTGTCCCCCTGCTTTTTAGGGGACTCTGGTTTTGGTATTCTCTGCACTTGCAGTCCGGGCCGTCTTATGCTATCCTTATGAATAGAATCCGCAGATGCCTGTTGACGCGTTTTGTGCACAGTGACAGGCTTTCTACACCGGCGCAGGACTTTTTCTGGTTGTACTGTACCATACCCGGGAAAAAATTGCCCCCTCAGAAAAGCCGTTTTTGGGGGGCAATTCCAAAAAAATTTTTGGGGTTTTGGGGCTTCCCCCTCAAAAAATCCCCCCAAAAAGCCCAAAATTGGGGGGATTTTGGGGGAGTTTCCCACCAAAACAGGCAGCTGCAGCCCTGCCTGTGCCGTTTTTCCCCCTCTGGCTGCAATGTGTGGAAAGGAATCATGAAAAATGGAACGAAGGACATTTTTGAAGCTTGCGGCGCTCGTCCCCGGTCTGGCGCTTGCGGGCTGCGGCGGCAGCAAGACCCTGCTCTCGCCCAAGGACCCCACCATGCTCAGCATCTGGCATGTGTACGGCGAACAGGCCGACTCGCCCATGAACCGCCTGCTGACCGAGTTCAACGACACGGTGGGCAGAGAGAAGGGCATCCTGCTCAACGTGACCAACATGACCAACAGCGCCGCCATCGGCGGCCAGCTGCAGGACGCCAAGGCCGGCAAGCCCGGCGCGCTGGACCTGCCGGACCTGTTCTCGGCCCATTCCGCGGACGCCAGCGCTCTGGGCATTGAGAACCTTGTGGACTGGAACGACTGGTTCACCGCCGAGGACATGGCGGCCTATGTGCCCGGCTTTGTGCAGGACGGCATCATTGACGGGAAGCAGGTGGTGTTCCCGGTGTCCAAATCCACCCAGCTCATCTTTTTGAACGGCTCCCAGTACGCCCGCTTTGCGGCGGACACCGGGGCGCAGCTTTCCACCCTTGCCACATGGGACGGCTTTTTTGAAATGGCGGGTGCCTACCGGCAGTGGTCGCAGGGCAAGCCCTTCTGCGCGCTGGACTACCCCCTGCGTCTGGTGGAGCTGAACGCGCTGGAGCAGGGCAGCGGCGAGCTGTACAAGGGCAGCTGGTACGATCTGACCAACGAGACCTTCCGCGCCTCGTGGATGGAGTTTGCCCGGGCGCTGGTGCAGGGCGATATTCTGATCTCGGACCTGTACTCCAACACGCAGGTGATGACCGGCGAGACGCTGGCGGGCCTTGGCAGCTCTGCGGCCATCCTTTACTACAATGATTTCGTCACCTACCCGGACAACACCACCGAGCCCACCGACCTGCTGCTGGCTCCCCTGCCCCACGCCGCAGGCACCGCCACGCCCCTGATGCCGCAGGCCGGTGTGGGCCTGTGCGCCTTCAAGACCACCGACCAGAAAGCCGAAGCCGCCGCCGTGTTCCTGCGCTGGCTCACCGAACAGCAGCGCAATCTGGAATTTGCCGCCGATACCGGCTACATGCCGGTGTCCAGCGCCGCCTTTGACGCCATTGCGGACTATCCCTTTGAGCAGCAGAGCTATCAGCGGCTGTACGACGTCTACAACGAAATGCGCATCCAGAACACCCCCCTGTCCGAACCGGGCATCGTGGGGTACCACGCCAAGGCCAAAATCTTGTACGACAGCCTGCGCCAGCGCCAGAAGGACTACCCCCAGCGCCTTGCGGGCGGCGAAACGCTGGAAGCCCTTGCCGAGGAAACATGGCAGCTGCTGTGTGACAATGCCTGAGCCTGCCGCTCAGCCGGAAAGGAGGGACTTTGATGCACTTTGTTGACCGGCACCGTGAAAAGATCCGCCAGAGCCCCATGAGCAGCCGGCTGCTGTGGGCCTGCCTGCTGCTGGTGGTGCTGCTGGTGTTGACCTTTGGTGCGGCACTGTTCCTGTTTGCTAGCCTGCACAACACCAAAAAGGACATCAGCCGCAGTCTGCAGATCCAGTTTTCGGTGTTCCAGAACGATATGGAGCGCTATTTTGACCAGCTGGCGGTCATGGGCGTGAACCTGTCCGAGGACATGAGCGCAGAGGTGGACAAGGAGCTTGCTCTGCGGCAGATGTCCTTTGCCCAGCTGAACGACTCCCCCGAGGTGCTGAACGCGCTGGAGGAGAAAATGATCGAGCCGCTGTGCCGCCGTCTGCGCCAGACCGGCTGTTCCGGCGCTTTTGTGCTGCTGGATGCCACCGTCAACACCCGCATGGAGGGAGCAGAGCATTCCCGCGCCGGGCTGTATGTGCAGAAAAGCGGTGCCGACACCCCCACCGTGCCCCTGCTGCTGTACCGGGGCAGTGCGGAGGTGGGCAAGGCCCACAGCGTAATGCCCCACCGCAAGTGGCGCATGGAGTTCCAGACCGACCAGTTCCCGGACTACGACCGCTGGATGACCCCCGGCAGCGCCCCGTTGTACCAGTCTTACACGCTGACCGAGCGGTTCGAGCTGCCCGGCACCTCGGAGGAGGTGCAGTTGTTTTTGCTGCCCCTGCGGGGGCGGGACGGCACGATGTACGGGCTGTGCGGCTTTGAGATCAGCGAGAGCTACTTCAAGCAGAACTTTGCCCAGCCCACCGGCTTTGACCGGCTGAGCTGCCTGCTGGCCCCGGCGGGGGACGGCCTTGCCGCCGATGCCGCCCTCAGCAGCGGCACCACCGGCGGCTACTACCATGCCCCTCGGAACACGCTGGTGCTGCGCAACATGGGCGGCGGGCTGACCCAGTTGACCGGCCCCGACAGTGACTATGCGGGCATCTCCCAGCTGTGCCGCCTGAGCGAGAGCCTGTCCTACCGGCTGGCGGTGTGCATCCCCATGGCAGACTACCGGAGACTGGTCTTTTCCGGCAATCTGCAGATGCTGCTCATCGGCCTGTTCATCGCCTTTTTCGTGGTGTTCTGCTGCATGAACTTCCACCGGCGCATCCTCTCGCCGGCGTTCCGGCAGTTCGAGGAGGACCGGCGGGAATCCCGGCGGCGGATGGACGAGCTGCAGCTGGAACGCCAGCAGATGCAGACTGAGCTGTCCCGGCTGGCGGACGTGTGCCGCAACGAGTCGGTGCCCGATGCCTTCCAGACCTTTGTTGCGGGCATCCCCACCCTGACCAAGACCGAACGCCGCATCTTTGACGGCTACGCCGCCGGGCTGCGCACCCGGGAGATCGCGCAGCAGCTGGACATCAAGGACAGCACCCTGCGCTTCCACAACAAGAACATCTACGACAAACTGGGTGTCAGCTCCCTCAAGCAGCTGCAGCAGTTCGTGGCGATCCTGAACTCCGGCAGCGGCAGCGCCCCGGACGAAAGCGGCCCCAAGAAGGCCCGCTGAATGGAACATTCCCGCGCCGCAGCTTTCACCGGAAGCAAGCAAAAATGAAGGGGCCATTGCAAAATAGCCCCAACGAAAAAAATGAGATAGACTTCCCCGAGAGGGGTTGTCTATCTCATTTTTTGTTGTAAGCTGAAACTGCAATGAACCAACTACAACACAAACAGTAAGCTGATCTCTTACGAAATGATATTGTCAATATCAAATTGTGAATCAGCATCGCATTGACAACGGAAACAAAAAAGCCCGCTTCCTTCAATGTCAGTGTGATCGGTCTCCAGTACGTACTGGTATTAAAAAACACAAACTGCTATAAGCTACTTCATTCCCCTTCTTTTTCGCTGTTTACGATAGCCTGCACCTTGGTGGGCAGACCATAGATGCTGATGAAACCGGTGGCATCGCTCTGCTTGTAGTCGCCGCCTGCGGCAAAGGTGGCGATGTCTTCACGATACAGAGAGAACGGCGACCAGACCCCTGCATTGATGAGGTTGCCCTTGTACAGTTCCAGACGCACCTTTCCGGTGACATGCTCCTGTGTGGAGGTGACAAAGGCACTCAGAGCTTTGCGCAGCGGGCTGAACCACTGGCCATCATTTCCCTCGTGCAATTTCATGATTGCAGTGTTCATTATACGGGCACTTGGAAAATGTGTAAAAAGTGTTCTGCATATAGCAGCAATATGAAAGCAGTATTTCACAGCGGGGCATTATGAATCTATAATAGTAGTTGGAAATAAACAGAAAGAGGGTCTTTTTGATGGCAACGATATTTTCAAGAGAAGAAAAGGCAGAGGCACTGTTCGGGGAGATTCTGAAAAATCCAGAAGCCTGCCGCCGCCTGATGGATACCTTCAACGACTCGCTGGACATGGCAGACGTACTGGATGCGCCGACCGTGAGTGCACAGCAGTTTGCCGCAGCGCTGTTCAATGCCTACGAGAACAAGGATCTGTCTGCCTTTCTGATGGCGATCTGCCAGCACAGTATGTTTGACCTGCTACGGAACGCTGCCCTGATTCCGTTCAAATTCAACGCCGATGGTCAGCCGAACCCGGTGATCCTGACGGATGATGCCGGCGTTCTTTTGCCGAACAACAAATTTGCCGTGAGCAGCAAAGTATACGACCGGTTCATCCGGGTGTTCCAGAAGCAGGAAAAGGTAAAAATGTACCTTGCCAGCGGCTACTGCAAGTATCACGGCTACGACGAAGGCTCGATGGATGTGGTGGAGTACCACTACAACCAGCATTTGGGGCTGCTGCTGATCTACGAACTGCCGGACACCGTGAAGCAGAAGGTAACGGAAGCGGAGGCCTACTCCACCGTCTGGGATATCCAGATGAAGCTGCAGCACGCACTGCCCCGTTCCGTGGTCTACTATGGACAGGATACGCTCAAGGACGGCGGAACCCGCTACGATGAACTTGGCGTTTTTCTGCCGCTGGAACACTTTGCCGACCGGCTGGAACGCCATGTGGAAACTGCTACCAAGATCGTTTACGGGGAGTAAATGCCCTGTAAACGAACTCCTTTTATAAGTGCATCACAGCAAAACAAAACGCAGCGAACCGTTAAAAGATTCGCTGCGTTTTGCCTTATATGGGAGAATGGAAATGCTGCACATCAGGTGCAATAACGGAAAGTCTTGTCAGTGACAATACGGGCGAAGATCAGCCCTAATGGCAGTGCCACGATGATGAGAATGGCATCTGCAAACCATGTGGCGGAGTCCATCAGAGACAGGATGCCCAGATTATAGATGGCACGGTAGAAATACAGTCCCGGTACCATGATAACGATGGACGGCACGGTGACGGAGATGCGGGGATAACCGGCGGCGCTCTTCAGGCAGGAGGCCAGCAGCCCGGACAGCAGTGCGCCCAGAAATGCTGCAACAGCGGGCGGAAAGCCCGCAAGGCTCACCAGCTCCAGCCGGAACGTGTTCGTTACCGCACCGATAAGGGCGGCGCAGACTGCCAGGTTCCGGGGACTGTTGAACATGAGCGAAAAGCCGAACACACCGCCAAAACTTGCCAGCAGCCGGAACACGATCTCTTCCGGGAGTGTCAGGCTCAGGGCAGGGAACTGCACCGGCTGCAAATGCAGCAGCAGTGCCATGATCCAAGCTGTCATGGTTGCCACCAGAATGATGAGGACGGCGTAGGCCAGACGTTCCAGCCCGGAGCGCATATCCAGCTTGGCAAGGTCGATGCCGCTGGTAATGAACGGAAAGCCCGGAATGATGAAGAGCATGGAGCAGATATACCCCGCCTCGTGCTGCGCCGATACGGCAAACAGCACCTCTGCCAGCTTCAGCAGGATGGCATACACGAGGCTTGCTGAACAGACCGACGCCGTAATGCCCAGAAACAGGGTGAAATGGTGTTTTGTCAGCTTGCATCGTACAAAGTTGCCGATGCCTGCACCGCAGAAGGCACACAGCATTTCTACAATGCCGCCGCCCAGCAGAAAGGTGAAGCAGCCGCAGGCCAGTGCAGCTGCAAAGCCCAGTGCGATGGGCGAATACAAGCCGTGGATGCGCTCGATCTCATCGAGGTGGCTGTGCAGTTCTTCGCCGGTCATAAATTTTCCTTCCCGGTCGAAGTCGTTGACGAAATGCTCCAGTCGGTTCAGCCGGGAAGTATTCACGCCCGTATTTGTCAGACAGAGTGACTGGGTATAACATTGGTCACCGTCAAAGCAGGTGAACTCAATGGACAACAGGCCGATGTCCGCTGTTGTTGTGACTCCCAGCTCCCGCGAAAGGGTGTTCATGGAGCTTCGGACACGCCATGCGCCGGTGCCGCATTCCAGCAGCATCAGCCCGGTGCGTCCAATGACGGAGGCTTTTTCCACAAGCCCCGCCTCGGTAATGGGAACGCCCTTGCTGGCCGACGCATAGTCGTGCCAGTAGACTTCCATGTGATTTTTGATGATCTCACTTTGCCGTTGTCCCATACCGGAAAGCCTCCTTTGTGATATGGGAATGTTGCAGCTGTTTCAAGACTGCGGTGCTATTATAAGGGAAATTGCAGGGCGGGTAAAACGTATCTTGGATATGCCGGCAATGTTCGTTTGGTATTTCAAAGAAGAAAAACCAGCCTACCCATGTGCTGGTGGATTCCAACCCGGCTTTTGAAGAACCGTCCATGATTCTTCTGGAACAGATTTTTACGATCGATAAATCCCGCATTGAACGTTTTATAGGCTACGCTACCCCGGGAAATGTTTGGTCAGCCAGTGCAATCAGACCGTTCCGCAACGCTGTTGCAGTCGCAGTGATTCGCTCATTTGCTCTGGATTGCATTTTAAGAAGCAGCCTGGTTTCTTCTTCATTGTTGAACGGGGGTAGTGTATCCCAAAAGGTGAGCGCATAGTTTGCGATTTTAAGAGCATCCGCTCGATCCGTCTTTAGCTTTCGGATCGTATTATCACTAAAATCGTGGATCAGCATCGCATTGACAACGGAAACAAAAAAGTCCGCTTCCTTCAATGTCAGTGCGATCGGTCTCCAGTACGTACTGGTATGTTCCATTACAATACGGATATCACCTCCCAGTTTTTTGAGTGTGGATGCCAGCTTTTTCAAGTCACTGTTCGTGTGGTGGACCTCGAAAGGCCGAAGTACGATTTCGCCTCCGGGTCTCCGTACCGCAACTGTGCTTTTGCTCTTAGACACATCGATACCGACGGCGGTAATAACAGCAGCTTCCATTTTTCTGACCTCCTTTAATGCCGGTTCCGCCTATGCCCATTACCGATTCAGCTTGCTTTGTGACACGAATGTACGGCACCATTTCTATCTGCCGATAACTCAACCTGCGTCAATCGAACGCTGCAATGGAGATGGCGGAGAACAGTTTGCGCGTACGAGCGTTCAGCTCAAGCAATGCTTCGTTCTCTCAGCACGTCTTCATTGTAGCTTAGGTTTGGGCATCTGTATAGCTCACTGGCTGTGAACTTCTCAGAACCAACACCATTGTAGCAAGCAGGGCAAGCGCATCGCTTTTATGCCCCTTTTGAGTGGAAATTTCCGCACCATCGTAGGTTGATCCAGCAAAAGCGCAAAAATACCAGCCTCCCATAATGGGAAGCTGGCGCAATATCGCACATCGGAGCTCCTATAATGCTGCCATTACAAACAAAGCCGAAAAACGGGCAACGCCTTGCTTTCGCAACCACAGGTAGATGGGTACGGATAGCAGCACTTCACTCTCCTGCAGTTCCATCTGGCAGCTGTCTGTTCCTGTCATGCTTTCAACATTCAGTCCGTAAGGATCCGAGCCTCCTGTGCTGCTGTCAGCAAGACTTTTGGTGCCGCAAGCCATCAGCACCAGCCCGGTTCCCAGAACCATAAGCAGGAGAAGCGAGGCCGTCCTTATTTTCTGTTTCATTACAGGGTCTCCTATTCTTTATCCAGTAATCTAAAAATTGCATCTGCTCTTTCGTATGAAACCAATGCTCTCCGCCCGGCATAACGGTCAGTTCTGCGTTGTTCTTTTCCGCAAAGGCTTTTATGGTTTCCATGGAGGTCAGAGCATCCTTTTCCCCATACAAAATGCTGGTAGGGATTTTCCATGAAGTCGGATACTCTCGGACATAGCAGAGATATTTCCACGACAGCGTTTCTCCAAATGTTGTGGGAATTTCCAGTTTTTCTGCAAGTTCTGCTTCGGAGACGTCAGCCCATTGCATCATGTTGCAAATCAGTTGCTCCATATCGACTACTGGAGAAATAAAACAAGCGGTATCCACCAATTTCTCATTCAACGAGGACAAAGATAAAAACGCACCAATGCTATTTGCCACCAGTGTGAGCTTCCCGCAGCGTTTCCGCACTGCCGTAAAAAATCCGGAAAATTCCTCCGTGGCTTCCCATGGAGATTGTGCGTGGTAGTCGAAACCAATTACTTCACAATCAGGGAATAGGGCTTTATAATGCTCGGCCTCTTGTGCCGAACCGCCCTTTCCGTGAACATATACAACAATTTCTTCCATATAAAATCCTCCAAAAAACGCAGCGCACCCCCATTCTATGGGCTGCACTGCGTCTGAGCGTCTGGCGTCTTGCTTGATTCAATTATTCTGCCGCCAATTTCAAAAATTTCTTGTCCGACTGGATGCTCTGGGTCAGGAACCGACCATTCTGGAACAAAGCATAGGTTGTGACAGGTGCAGGCACATTCTGGGCCGTCTCTTTCTCGGTGATGTGAACGGCTTTGAACGGGATCCCATGTTCCTTTGCAGTCTCCTGCACCTTTGGCACCCAATAATAGGTGTAGGGGCACTGGTCGGTATAATAGAGGACAAAGCCGTTTTCCTCCACCTTGGGATGCTTGGCACAGGCCTTGAATTTTGGCGGCGGGACATTCTCTGCAAGGGGCAGATACATGAGGTTGATGCCGCAATCGGAGATGTCTGAGACCTTGAAGCCCTTATGGGTCAAAAACTTGGGGTCAGCGAGAAATTCCCGTTTGCGTCCCTCTGCACACAGAATGCAAACGCCGTTTTTGCCCTGCGCCTTGGCATCCCGAAGACATTCTTCCAGCAGATCGCTGGAATAGCCGTGACCTTTCAAGGAACCGGAGACCCACAGACAGTTGATATAAAGCCAGCCTGCTGCATCAATGGGTACCCATGCGTTTTCTGCCGGGATGTACTCGATAAAGCATTTGCCGCGCTCTGCACTGCGGTAAAAAACAAGTCCCTCCTCAAAGCGCTGCTTGAGCCATTCTTTTTTGGCAAGGCTCTGTTTGCCGGACATGGCACAACAGATGTGTTCCCTGTCGATGTTTTCTTTGGTAACTCTGATATAGTCCATCGAAGCACTCTCCCCTATCTTTGTACTTTTTCATACCTTCTCCGGCACAGTTTCTTCCAGTTTTCCATCTGTGCCGCAGAGCACTTCTCCGGCACAGCGACCTTTTCGTTTTTGGCTGCGGCTTACCGCATCCGTCCATCGCCGCCCATCAAGGCAGTCATTTCCTCGATGTAGTCCAGCGGGAACGGCGGAGCACACAACGGCTTCATGGCAATGCTCATGAGCTTCATGGGGTTGTCGTCTGCCGCCGCACAGTCTCCCATGCAGCGGCTTTTCAAAAGTTATAGCTTATTCTCCCAGCGCCGTCTCGATGTTCGCCAGCACCTTCTTGCTCAGTAGAACGAAAGCCTGCCTGGTGCGGCCTGCCGAGACACCCTGGCTGTGGACATTGGGCCGCTGGAAGAAGCCCTCGCTGACGGGGCCTGCGGCGGCGTAGGTATCACAGAAGAAGTGGGTGCCGGGCTTATCCAGCCACTTTTCCAGCGCGGCGGAGTCAAAGCCGGGGCCGATGGAGGTATTGAAAAGGACTTTCCCCTCCCCCAGCGCCTCAAACTCCGGCTCGCCCAGGAGCAGAACATTCTTGTTCAAACAGGTAAAGACCACTTCGCTCTCCCGGAGCAGAGCGTCCAACGGCTTATACTTCATGCCTGCGGCCTCGGCGTCGGGCTTATGGCTGCGGCTGTAGTAGGAGATGTCCGCGCCGAGGAAGGTCAGTGCATCGGCGATCATCCGGCCCGAAACGCCCAGACCCACGATACCCACCTTGAGGCCGTAAATTTCCACGGGCTCGTCGTGGAGCATCGGCATCCCGAAGCCGTGGAGCAGGCCGGTCAGCTCGTGGAGGACGTACTCCACCACGCCGCGGTCGCCGTAGTCCCGGATGCCCAGCACCTTGATGCCCTTTTCCCGGGCAAAGGCGATGTCCACATTGGCGCTTTCCTCCGAGTAGAGGCTGCAGCACATCCCGATGTAGCGCAGGTTCGGGCAGCGCTCGATGACGTTTTTGCCCATGCGGGAGGTATAGCTCAACAGCGCCGCGTCGGCGTCTCCGATGCGGCGAACGATCTCTTCGTCGTCGGCGGGAATGTCGCGGTAAAGCTCGACCTGCTCGGCGTACTGATGCAGCGCTTCCTCTGCTGTGGGGATGAGGCTGACCGGCTCGATAGCCACCAGTTTCTTGAACATGAGACTCCCTCCTTTTTAATAGAAGCAGACCGGCGAGGCGAGGTTGCGCAGAAGCGCCACGGCGCTCCAACCGGCGATGGCGCTGGTGGACGAGCAGATGTCTACCACGGCCTTCACGCCCTCGATCTCGGCAGTGATGCAGTGGTCGTCGCCCACCCAACCGGGTACGGAGTGCATGGTCACGCCGGTGATGTCGGGGCCGGTGGTGGCCAGCGAGGTGGCCACAGCGACGTTGACCCGGCGCGGGAAGGTTGCGATGGCTTCCTTGGCGCTGCCGGTGAAGACGGTAGTCTTCTCGGTGTCGGTCAGCAGATGATCGGCCCAGACGGGGGTGTTGCGGAAGCCCTTCGCACCGGTGTGGGTCTCGATGCCGGCCTTCTCGTCCAGCTTCAGGGCCTCAGCCATGAGGGTGACGGTCTGCAATACATCGAAGCCGCCGATGGCGCCGCTGGCCAGATGCACCTTTGCGCCGCCCTCCCGGGCCGCCTGCTTGACCTCTTCATAAAACGCGAGGTCGGCGAATGCACCGATGGACAGCACCACGAGGTTCACGCCCCGGCGCAGCACTGGAACGGCCATTGCGCGCACCGCTTCCACCGAAGCGGCTTCCACGATGTACTCCGGCTCCAGCGCCAGCAGAGCATCCACGTCCGCGCAGGCCGCACAACCCACGCTTGACGCCGTCTTCTCTGCCGAAGCGAAGGTGCGGCTGGTGACACCCACCAGCTCGTAGTCTTCCAGCAGGCCCTTCTTCCACGCATCGGCCACGATATTGCCGAGGAAACCACAGCCCACGATGCCAAATTTCGTTTTCATGTTTCCGTTTCTCCTTTTTCCCGCCGGGTTGGCGGATTTTTCTTTTCCAGTATACCATGCCATGTGCAGAAAAGCAAAACCCGGCGTTTTTCATAGTTTTTTTGTCATTCACGCACGAAAAGCAGCATTTCACGCAGGTTTGCTTGCTTACTTCCCCAGAAGTGCTATAATTGTATCAATCGAAAGTCCATATTTTTTCAACATTCAAAGGAGGTTTTTGTATGCTCTCTTATCGTAAACTTGCCATGCGTGTTCTGGGTCGGCCTCTTAATACGGGGGGGGTAACAATTCACCCCGTCCGGCCTCTCAGCGGGCAGCGGCGCTTGTCCTGACCGCCGCAATGCTCACCACCCTTACCGCCCCGGCCTTTGCAGGGACATGGTACATCGAAGATGGTGACATTACGATTTCGGCGGGCGAGAGCGGCAACAATGTCACCCAGAACGAGAATACCACCGAAAATGACCCGGACACCATCATCACAAATCGTGAGGAAGGCGCTTCTTCCCACACCGTGACCATCGACGCCAAAGATAAGGACGATAAGGTTGAGGTCACGCTCAAGGATGTGAATATTGACGCCAGCAGCCGGAGCGAAGCCGCTGTGAGTGTTACCGGCAAAGGTGACACCACCATTGAGCTGGATGGCGACAACGAGCTGAAGAGCGGCGCTGGCCATGCCGGGTTGGAGCACAACAAGACTGACACCAGCGGCGAACTGACCATTCAGGACAAAGATAAGAACGGCAGTCTGGAGGCTGCCGGTGGATTCAAAGGCGCTGGCATCGGCAGCGCTGGCAGCAATGACGCTCAGGTGAAAATCACTGGCGGCAATATCACGGCCACCAGTGACGATTGGGGCGCAGGCATTGGCAGTGGTTCCTACGGCACCGGCACGGTAGAGATCACCGGCGGCGAGATCAATGCAACCGGCGGTTATTTAGGCGCTGGCATCGGCGGCGGCTGCAACGGCAGCGGCAATGTGACCATCAGCGGCGGCACCATCACTGCCGCAGGCGGTGATGGCGCTGCGGGCATCGGCGGTGGTTATTATAACGGTGCGACCGTTACGATAACCGGCGATGCTGTTATTAAAAATGCATCCACCACGGTTTACGGTGCAGGCATTGGCGGCGGCAATGGCTACGACGGTGATGTGACTATCTCCGGCAATGCAAAAATCGAGAATGCGACCGGCGGCTACGGTGCGGCAGGCATCGGCGGCGGCGCATTTAGTTCCCCCGATAAAATCGGCAATGGTAACGTGGTCATCAAGGATAATGCCAAAATCGACAATGTGCAGGGCGGCGCTTATGGCGCAGGCATCGGCGGTGGTATTTATGGTCTCAGCAATGTGACCATCGAGGGCAACACCAAGGTCAACGCTACCGGAGGCGCAGGCGGCGCGGCCATAGGCGGCGGTGCTGGCGCTGAAAACAACAGCGATAACAATGGCAATCAAATCACCATCAAGAGCAATGAGAACGGCAGTCCCACCATCAATGCGGTCGGCGGCGGTACAGATGAAGGGGAAGAAATCGTTATTGGCGGCGCCGGCATCGGTGCTGGCTGCGAAAGCGATGCAGATGCCGACATCACCCTCGAGGGCAAAGTGACCATTACGGCCACCGCCGGAAAAGACAACGTGGCCATCGGCGCTAACGGCATCGAGCAGGAGTTCTCCGGCCTTGCTGAGGGCAGCTCCATCACCCGCTACGACTCTGAGGGCAACGATACCTCTCTGCCCGGCGACAAAGTCCCCGTTACCCCTGTCGTCCCCGATGATACCTCCTCTGGCGGCTCTGCGGACGCCTCTGTGCAGGAGTCGGTCTTCCCGGGCCTCGTCGTCACCGACAAGGACGGTCAGCGCATCTCCTACACCAGCATCCGGGGCAACAACGTCCTCTCCCTCCGCGTCGGGCGGTTCACGGCCTCTCTCCACGCTTCGCTGGCCACGCTGCGTCAGCTGCGGGCTGAGGGCATCGACACCATCACCTTCCAGACCATCCTCTGCTCCACCACCCTCTCGGTGGACGAACTGCTGGCCATGGGCGGCGAGGATACCGAAGTCGTTCTCACCCACCACATCCGTTCTTCCACGCTCACGGTGGGCGGCAAGGCCGTGTAAGGCTCCCTTGTTCCCCGATGATTTTTGTGGTACACTAGGCGCAGAAATCTGTAAAAATCGAGGGAAAGTAACTTATGGCTGGCGACCTTCATACTCATTCCACCTGTTCTGACGGCTCTGTCCCCATCCACCGCCTGCCCCTGATGGCAGCGCGGCTGGGGCTGAGCGCTCTGGCCCTTTCTGACCACGACACCACCCTCAGCGCCCAGTACGCCTATGACCACCCGGTGCAGGACGGCGTGCGGCTCATCCCCGCCGCCGAGCTCACCGGCTACGACTTCGAGCGCAGCCACCGCGTCCATCTGCTGACCTTCTGGCCCGACCTCGACTGCCCTGCCCTGCGCCGGCACTGCGACATCATGCGCCAGCGCCGCAACGAGTGCGCTCTGCAGAGCTGCCGGGAGATCGAGGCGCTGTACCCCCAGTTCCGCACCGAGCAGGCGCTGGAATATGCGCAGGACAGCGGCGTCCTCTTCAAGAGCGGCATCATGCAGGCGCTGCAGCAGCTGGGTCTGTGCGACGGCATCTACACCGGGCTTTATCACGAGTTGTTCGGCTGGGAGCCGCGGGGCAAGTGCCTCCACTCCCCCACTTACCCTCCGGTGCGGGAGGTGCTGGCCACGGCAAAGGCCGCTGGGGCCGTGGTGGTGTTCGCCCACCCGACGGTGTACAAAAGTATGCCTCTGCTGCGGGAGCTGGTGGCTGAAGGGGCCATCGACGGCATCGAGGTGCATCATCCCCGCAACAGCCCCGAGGATATGGCCGAGTGCGCTGAGCTCTGCAAGAAGCACGACCTCATCGTCACCGGCGGCAGCGACTTCCACGGCGCGAACCACGGCAAGCCCCACCCGGTGGGTGCCTGCGTCACCGAGGACGACCAGATCGCGCGTATCGAGGCACTGGCCCGCAAGCGCCGGGGCGGCGCTCTGTGACCGGGTCACATTGACTTCCTCGTCTGACAAGGATATAATAAAGATACTGCGCGAGTCCGCTCGCCTGTCAGTCGGATATAAAGAGAGGATGTTTGAATATGAGCAAGTCTTTCAGCTACCCCAACAAGGGTACCTGCTCCAAGGAGACCCACATCGTGCTGAACGATGACCACACCATCGAGTCCATCGAGGTCATCGGCGGCTGCAACGGCAACCTGAAGGGCATCAGCCGCCTGCTCAAGGGCATGAAGGCTGAGGACGCCATCGCCCGCATGGAAGGCACCACCTGCGGCCCCCGCCCCACCAGCTGCCCTGACCAGATCGCACAGAACCTCAAGCGCGCTCTGGCTGAGCTGTAAGTCACAGTCCGTTCAAAAGACCACCGTCCTGCCCTTATTTCCTGCGGGCAGAACGGTGGTCTTTTTTCTTTATCGCAATTTTCAAAAATAGTGCCTATCGAAACAGCGTATTTGTGATATGCAATTCAACGCTGTTGCTGTTGCATTAAAAAGTTGAATTGCTATAAAGTAAAATTTGATCTTCTACGCTGCCGACAGAGGAGTTTCTGGTTCCGACCAAAATCGAGCCAAAAAGCGGTTGACAAAACCCGTGTCCTTTGCTACAATAAATGAGTAAACGCAGGGTTAGCTCATCCGGTAGAGCGACTGCTTCCCAAGCAGTAGGCGGCGGGTTCGAGTCCCGTATCCTGCTCCACAAAAAGAGCGCTGATTCGTCAAGAATTGGCGCTTTTATCATTTCAGCAAGTCTAAAACTGAGAGGGACGTCATGATTTTTGTACCCCTTCTGCACTATTTCAAGTGCAAGAATCAATACAGCGGCAACGAAGACGGGATGCGCTATCTGCTCTCGCCCGGCAAGCGCAGCGTGCCTGACCCGGACGGCGGCGAAGGCGCACAGAAAGAGGAATCCATCCTCACGGTGGACATCTGGCCCGACCCCTGGGCGCTGGACCGCACAGACCCCGCCCTGCGCCGACAGATGGTCTTTCCGCTGACGGACGAGGGCCGGGCCGCAGCGGCAGAGTATCTGTCCTCTGCCTACAGCACTGACCTGGCGCTCTGGAAGCAGCGGCCCTCCATCCTGGACTGTGAGCCCTGGTCACCGCCGCCGAAGGACGAGGACGCAGAAAGCGGGGAAAGCAAATGATATACCGTCTCAAAGAGCTCAAGGGCGACACCATCCCGGTGCCGCAGCTCATCTTTTCCAAGCTGGGCATCGCCGAGGAATACAACGTCCGGGTAGCGCTGTATGTGCTGGCCACCGGCGTCACCGACCCCGAAAAAATTTGTGCCGACCTTAAACTGCGCAGCCGCATCTCTGCCGAAAGCGCCCTCTCCTTCTGGGCCGGTGCGGGGCTTCTCGAGCGCTACGACGAGAACGCCGCGCCGGGAGCAGAGCCCTCTGCTCCTGCCCCCATGACCTGGGCGGAGATCGCCGCCGCAAGCCGCACCGACCCCATGATCTCGAGCCTCATCGACTGCGCTCAGACCGGCTTTGCCCGCCCGCTGACTCACAGCGAGATGGAAAAGCTGGTCAATCTCTACGTTCAGGAGGGCTTTGCCCCCGAGACCGTCATGCTCTGCGTGGCCTATGTGGCCAGCCGGGGCAAGCGGACGATGGCCGCCGTCCTCCACGAGCTGAAAGTCTGGCGGGCCGAGGGCGTGGAGACCGGCGAACAGGCCGACGCCCACCTCAAGCTGCTGGCCCTCCGCCAGACCCGGGAACAGTATGTTGCTTCCCTGCTGGGCATCCCGGACAGCGAGCTCACCCTCGGCGGGCGGAAAGCCATCGCCCGGTGGTATGAGGTCTACGGCTACGATGACGCCATGGTGCAGGAGGCCGCTGTGCAGGCCGGGCCGAAGCGTGACCTGTGGTACTGGAACAGCATCCTCAAGACCTGGAACGCCAAGGGTCTGCGCAATATCCACGATGTGCGCACTCCGGTGGCCGCTGCCGGCGCCAGCCGGAACATCCGGGTAGACCGCGAGACCCCCAGCGGCAACGACTTCCTCAAGAACGCTGCCCGCCGCCGCACCCTCAAGAAAAAGTCCGAGTGACCCCCGGCATAAGGAGACACTATGCGTACCAAAAACGAACTGTATCAGGAAGCCCTGCGCACCGTCGCCCGCCGTCGTCAGACCGCACGGGCCAAGGCGGAGGACGCCCGCGCTGAGGCCGAGGCTGCTGTCCCCGGGCTGCGCCACGCCGAAGAAGAGGTGCGGGTGCGGGGCATCCGCTGCGCACTGGCCGGTGCGGCGGGCAAGGACCGCACCGATGCCGCTGCGGCCCTCACCGATGCCCGCAAAAAGCTGGCCGACCTGCTGGCCTCCAGCGGCCGTCCCGCTGACGCACTGGAGCCGCACTTCACCTGCAGGCTCTGCGAAGACACCGGCATTGTGGACGGACGCACCTGCAGCTGCGTCCACAAGGTGATGCAGCAGCTCCGCCGGTCGGAGATCGAGGCTCTGTCCAGCCTCTCCATTTCCAGCTTCGATACCATGGAACTGCGCTACTACCCCGCCCGGATGGACGCCTCCCTCGGCGAACCGATACGGAGTTATATGTCCACCCTCCTGGACGACCTGCGCGGCTACGCCGACGAATTCGATACCACCAGCGAGAGCCTGATGCTCCTCGGCAACGCCGGTCTGGGCAAGACCCATGCCGCTCTGGCCATTGCCGGAGAGGTGCTGGAAAAGGGCTTCGACGTCATCTATGTGTCCAGCCCCGACTTCTTCTCGAAGCTCGAGGCCCTGCACTTCGGCTCCGACCCCGCCGGGGAGGAAGAGATGCTCCTGCGCACCGCCGCCGGGGCCGACCTGCTCATCCTCGACGACCTGGGTTCCGAGTTCAACTCCAGCTTCCTCATCAGCACCCTTTACAGCCTGCTGAACAACCGTCTGGGCGCGAAGCTGCCCACCATCGTCACCACCAACATCACCGACGGCGCTCTGCTGGAAAAGCTCTACACCGAAAAAATCTCCAGCCGCCTCTCCTCTTTTGTCCCCTTCCTCTTTATGGGCGACGATATTCGGGCGCAAAAGGCAGAAGAAGCGTAAATAGGATAGAAGTCAAAGAGAGTCTTTATTCAGGAAAGGAATTTCAATATGGGAATCGTAGTCATCGGCGCAGTTTTCGTGGACATCAAGGGCTATCCCCTCTCCACCTACATCCCCGGCGGACGGAACGCCGGCCGCATTGAACAGGTGCATGGCGGTGTGAGCCGGAACGTGGCGGAGGACATCGCCAATGTGGAGCTGCGCCCCACCTTCGTGGGTCTGGTGGACGACACCGGCATGGGGCAGGACGTCATCAATAAACTGGACAATCACAAGGTCAACACCAGGTACATCCAGAAGGTCCCCGATGGCATGGGTACCTGGCTGGCCATCTTTGACAACGACGGCGACGTCCACGCCGCCATCTCCAAGCGCCCTGACACCACCCCGCTGACCACCCTGCTGGAAGAGAAGGGCGACGAGATCTTCAAGGACTGCGACGCCATCGCCATCGAGCTGGATCTGGAGAAAGACACGGTCAAGCAGGTGCTCCGCTATGCCAGGAAATACAACAAGAAGGTCTTTGCCGCAGTCTCCAACATGAGCATCGCCATGGAGCGCCGCGACTATCTGCAGCAGATCGACTGCTTCGTCTGCAACCAGCAGGAGGCCGGTCTGCTCTTCTCGGACGACTACGAGCATCTCGCCCCCAGCCAGATGGCTCAGGTACTGGCCCGGAACGTCCACAGCGCCAACATGCCCAGCATGGTGGTGACCATGGGCGGTCAGGGTGCCGTGTACGCCAAGCACACCGGCGAGTGCGGCGTCGTACCCGCCAAGAAGGTGGACGTCATCGATACCACCGGCGCAGGCGACGCCTTCTTTGCCGGTACGGTCATCGGCCTGACCTACGGCAAGAATCTGGCCCAGTCCTGTGAGATCGGCAGCCGCCTGGCCGCGTCGGTCATCTGCATCACCGAGAACGTCTGCCCCCGCTTCCGCCCGCTGGAATTCGGGCTGGATGTGCCGGTAGTGGACTGAATCTGCATCTTCAAGCGCAGAGGTCTCTGGGCCTCTGTGCTTATTTTTTAATGCTGCCGTTCGATTCTTTCGATGAATTTCGCGGTTTTTATCGGAAAATCTGTTGAATCCCGCCTGCGGCAGTGTTACACTGGACTTATTCAAATTTGTGAAAAGAGGAGAATTTAATGAACCAAAATCAGCACAAGCGAAGCGCCTTTTCGGGCAAGATCGGCTTTGTCCTCTCGGCGGCAGGCGCTTCGGTAGGCCTCGGCAATATCTGGCGTTTCCCCTACCTCGCAGCAAAGTACGGCGGCGGCATTTTCCTGCTCATCTACATCATCCTCGCCTTCACCTTCGGCTACACCATGATCGTGGCCGAGACGGCGCTGGGCCGGATGACCAGGAAAAGCCCGGTGGGCGCATTCGCCGCCGTCCGCAAGGGCGGGCGCTCTTTCGGCGGCTGGATAAACGCCATCATCCCCATCCTTATCGTGCCTTATTACTCGGTCATCGGCGGCTGGGTCATCCGGTATCTGGCCGACTACGTCAGCGGCCACGGCAGTGAGCTGGCCACAGACGGCTACTTCTCGGCCTTCATTTCCAGCGGCGCTTCGGCGGAGATCTGCTTTGTCATCTTTACCATCTTTACCCTCGCCATCATCTTTGCAGGCGTGCGCAACGGCGTGGAGCGGGTCTCCAAGGTGATGATGCCCATTCTCGTGGTGTTGTCCGTCATCATCGCGGGCTACTCCGTCACCCGCCCGGGTGCGCTGGAGGGCGTGAAGTATTTCCTCGTGCCGAATCTCTCCAACTTCTCCTGGATGACCGTCGTGACCGCCATGGGGCAGATGTTCTACTCCCTCTCCATCGCAATGGGCATCCTCGTCACCTTCGGCTCCTACATGAAGAAGGATGTCTCCATCGAGGAGTCCACCGAGAACGTGGAGATCTTCGACACGGCCATTGCCATCATGGCGGGCCTGATGATCATTCCGGCGGTCTTCTCCTTCTCGGGCGGCGACCCGGACACTTTGCAGGCCGGCCCGGCCCTCATGTTCATCACCATCCCGAAGGTCTTTGAGAGCATGGGCCTCGGCACCGTGGTGGGCATCCTCTTCTTCACGCTGGTGCTCTTTGCCGCCGTCACCAGCTCTATCGCCCTGACGGAAAGCGCCGTCTCCACCTTCGAGGACGAGCTGGGCTGGGAGCGTAAGCAGGCCACCGTCCTCATCGGCATCATCATGCTGGTACTGGGCAGTCTGTCAGCTCTGGGCTACGGCCCTCTGGCCCAGTTCACGGTCTTCGGGATGCAGTTCCTCGACTTCTTCGATTTCCTCACCAACTCCGTCATGATGCCCATTGCAGCCATCACCACCTGCCTGCTGGTGTCCCGGGTCATCGGTGTAGAGAAAATCGAGGAAGAGGTCACGCTGGAAGGCAAGCCCTTCCGCCGCAAGCGCATCTTCAACTTTATGATAAAGTACCTCTGCCCCATCTTCGCGGCCATCATCCTCATCAGCTCGGTGGCAAACGCGCTGGGCGTCATCTCCATGTAAGCAGACAATATAAAAAGCGCTGGAAGCCTTTACACCGCTTCCAGCGCTTTTCTTATGCCCGTTTCAGGATGCTCTTTATCTCGTCCAGATTCTTTACAAAATAAATGCCGCTCTGCCGCTCGGGGCTGGACAGCCCCATCTCGACCATGTGGGCCAGCAGAGCTTTCAGGCCGGCGTAGTAGCCGTCGAGGTCATAGAGGATGCAGGGCGCGTCCAGATGGCCCAGCGAGACCTTGGACATCACCTCGGCGATCTCTTCCAGCGTACCGGTGCCGCCGGGGAACGCGATAAAGGCGTCGCCCAGCTCTATCATCCTGGTCTTGCGCTCGGTCATGTCCTGCGTGACGATGAGCCTGGTCAGGCCGTCATACTGCACCTCGGAGTCGATGAAGAACTGGGGCTCGACGCCGGTCACTTCACCGCCCGCCGTCAGAACGCTGTGGGCCAGACGCCCCATCAGGCCGCTGCGGGAGCCGCCGTAGACCAGCGCGTTCCCGCTCTCGCCGATCCAGCGGCCCAGTTCCTCCACCGCCTGTTTCAGGGCCGGGTCGCTGCCCTCGTTGGCCCCCAGATAGACCGTAATATTCATCGGCATTTCCTCCGTTATCTTGCCCATGTCATTTCCTGATTCGGGCCGGTATAATCAAACTTACCGTCGTTCTTTTCTTCCAGCGCTTTTATCATGTGATAAGCAAACTCATTGTAGGGCGTCGGGATGCCCAGCTCTTTGCCCATCCGGATGAGCGCACCTGAGAACATATCGATTTCGGTATGGCGTCCGGCGTCGAGGTCTTGCAGCGTCGAGTAGCGGGCCGAGGGCTTGACGGCGCAGCCCTTGCCGGACACGGCATCCACCTTCTGCATGTCAATGCCTTTGGCTGCGGCAATGGCTTCCAGCTCACGGCGGAGACCGTCGCTGATGGCCTTCATATGGACGCTGTCACGGTAGCAGCCTACGCCTGCGCCGAGGATGGCCTGGGGCAGGTTGTTGCAGACGTTGAGGCGGAACTTGCTCCACATCTCTTCCCGGATGCAGTCGGTGGCCCGGAAGTGCAGCTCTGTGCCGCCGAACAGGGCCTCTACGGCCTTGACGCGGGGGCTGTCGCAGGGCGGCTCCTTCTCGCCGAAGATGATGCCAACGGTGGTCTCCGGGTCAAAATGGAAGCCGTCCGCCTCCTTGTGGGACGCCACTTTGATGAGGGAGTAAAGCAGATGCTCCCCACCCACGGCAGAGGCAATGATGTCCTCGCTGTCCACGCCGTTCATCAGGCTCATGATGGTGGTATGGGGGCCGGTGACGGCTTTGATGCTGTCCAGTGCGCCGGGCAGTGCGCCGTATTTTAGGCAGACGATGAGAAGGTCGGCGTCATGCGCCTCCTGCGGCGTCCAGACCGCCGGACGGTAGATTTTGCCGTTGATGGCACAGCCATCTTTTGCCAGACGCTCGCCGCGCGGACCATCGGCCACCACGCCAAGCTCGATGTCCCTGCGGGCCGAAAGCCCCCAGGTCACGTAGGAGCCGACCGCACCAGCTCCCAGAACTGCCACTTTTTTGATGTCCATATCGTTCCACCTCAATATCATCCGCATGATTTGCGGGATCCATTTCTGCTGCTTTGTAACCAGACCTGCCATCGTTCTCTTTTATAGGTCCCATTATACCATGAACGCAGTGAAATGGTATAATGGTGCATCCAAAGCCGGTTGCCGCGCAGCTCCGCAGGAGCAAGCAGCGAGGCGCTGCGCATAAAAACTATAATATCGCGTCAGCGATATTATACCACGCTTTTCTCTTCCGGAAAAGCCCGGAGTGTTTCGTTTTTGCACGTCAAAAATCCTTGACTTTTGGTGATAAGTTATAACAAAAGTGTAGAATCTCTTCGGTAAATAGAATCTTTGTTAAAAAAGGGCTTGATTTTTTTCGAAAATGGACTAGAATATCTTTTTGCGGAAAGGTTTCACCTGTACAGCCTTCCGCGAAACTGTTTTTTCAAAAGTAAGGAGATTTTTGATATGAAACTCAAGAATGTTTGTGTTACCGTTGCTGCTCTGGTTCTGGCTGTCAGCATGACTGCCTGCGGCAGCTCTTCTTCTACTGCTGCTTCTACCTCTGAGGCTGCTTCTGCTGCCGCTCAGTCTGAGGCTGCTTCCACCTCTGCCGTGGCCGAGGAGAACAGCGCTTCCTCTGAGGCTGCTTCTGAGGTTTCCAGCGAGGCCGCATCTTCTGAGGCTGCTTCCTCCGAGGCTGCTTCCTCCGAGGTCGCTTCTTCCACTGCCGCCTGAGTTTCAGTGCATAAAAACGAGCCGCAGCCTTTCCCCGGTGGGATGGGCTGCGGCTCATTTTATTTTATCGCAATTTTCAAAAATAGTGCCGGTCAAAACTGCATCTTTGCGATATGCAGTTTGCGGCTGTTGCTTGTGCATTAAAAACGCAAACTGCTATATTTCAGCAGCTCCGTCAGCTTTGCCAGACGATGCACCGCCTTGTCCAGCACGTCGGTGCCGCGGGCAAAATGCATCCGGATGAGGTGGTTGACCGGCTCTTTGAAGAAGCTCGAACCGGGGACAGCCGCCACACCGATGTTCTTTATCATCCACTCACAGAATTCCAGGTCGGTCCAGCCCTTGAACTGGGGCAGGGCGAGGAAATCCGAAATGTCTATCATGACAAAATAAGTACCCTGTGGGACGTTGTGCTTGAGGCCGATGGCATCCAGCCCGGCAAGGAAGTGGTCGCGCTTCTCGGTGTAAAGAGCGCGCAGACCTTCATAGTAGCTTGCGGGCATGGTCAGACCGGCGACGGCGGCCTCCTGCAGGGGTGCGGCTGCACCGACAGTCAGGAAATCATGCACCTTGCGGGCGCCCTCGATGACGTAGGCCGGGCCGATGAGGTAGCCCAGACGCCAGCCGGTGATGGAGTAGGTCTTGGAGAGGGAGTTGCAGGTGATGGTGTGCTCGAACATACCGGGCAGGCTGGCCATGCAGATGTGCTCTGCCGGGGCGTAGACGATGTGCTCATACACCTCATCCGTCACCACAAAAGCGTCGTACTTGATGGCAAGCCTGGCGATGGCTTCCAGCTCGTCGCGGCGGAAGACCTTGCCGCAGGGGTTGGAGGGGTTGC